>QWCL01000161.1_pt1 | contig 28770 bp, 29 predicted proteins | sample 1972551 | NCBI WGS metagenome assembly QWCL01 (sample SAMN09866709, study PRJNA288562) | Human oral metagenome isolate term2_saliva, whole genome shotgun sequencing... | isolation source: mouth | host: Homo sapiens | place: USA: California
ACAGAAATCCGCTAACAAGAATGTGATAAGTCAGAGTGCCAGACATATCATTACCGAGATAAATAAGGAAATAGCCAAGTGTGATGAAAAGATAAAGGAGTATATCGAATCAGATGACCAACTCTCTAGTATTTTTGCCATTGTCACATCTATGCCAGGTGTTGGGACTATCAACGCTGTCAGCTTAATGGTATATACGAACAACTTTACTAAGTTCGCATACAACCCAAGAAAGATTGCTTGCTACTATGGTATAGCACCTTTTGGACGTGATTCTGGCACAAGTGTACACACTGATCCTCGAGTGGGTTTTATAGCTAATAAGATGCTCAAATCGCTCCTCACACAGGCTGCATTAGCCTCTGTACGGACTTGTCCACAGATTGCAAAGTATTATCAAAGGCTTATAGAACGAGGAAAGAAACCTATGGTTGCACTGAATAATGTCAAGAATAAGATGATTGCTATTATAACTGCAATGGTCAGAACTGGTTGTATGTATCAACCTGACAATATCTGTTTGGCAACACAAAGTGTAATTGTTAAATAAATAGTTAAAATAAGAAATATTGGAGGTTTTTGACATAGAAAGCAAGGTGGAGGACAAGATGCTGGCGTATCTCTCCAATGCACAAGGAGCCATGCAGAACCTTTATCAGATCAAGCGAGCGGCAGAGCTGACAACAGTAGAAATTCCACGAAACATGAGCCTGTTGCGCCAGTCGCTGCCTGGTCATCTGAAAGGAACGGCCATTGCTCTCTTGGTGTCTGATGAACTGACGGATGCTGCCACGCAAATGGCTTCGCTCTATCCATTCATGAAACAACTGGTAACGAGCGGCACATACAACGTGAGTGGCTATGATGCCACCGGCAAGTCTATGAATGAGAAGCATAAGGTAAACCTACTGTCATCGGCGGAACGGTATTACATTGCCAATGAGGTGGTGACGAAACTGGAGACGATCAACACCGATCTGTGGCTACTGGCATGGCAGGTAAGGACGTACTCGTGGAATGACCTGTGGTTTGGGCTTGACCCTGAAGGTTGGGCCACGGTGATGTCAGGAAAGGCGATTGTGGATGGACTAATCTATGAGTGGAAATATTTGAGAGGTCTGAATATGGACATTTTTCTGTACTTTTGCATGGCGACACTTTGTTATTTCGAGGAAGAGCAGTGCAAACAACGGATTTGCCTGGTAATCATTAAACTTTAAGAAATAGCAAAGATATGAGTGATACAAATAACTTAATGATTTGCCCTGTTTGTGGCAGAGGTACAATGGTGCACGACGAGCAGGACTGGAAGTGCTGTGAGCAGTCCTGTGGATTCGTTATCCCTAATCGTTTGTTTAATTTGAAGATAACGGAGGAACTGGTGGCGCCACTTGTCAAGCATGGTCATACGGGGGTGCTCTCTCTGCAAAACAGGGACGGACAGTATTTTAAGGCGGCTCTCGTCATCCGTAATGGAAAAGTGGTGGTATCATCAGGTGTACATTATATCGACGGAGTATGTCCTATCTGTGGAGGTAAGATGCGCAAGACTTCAAAGGGCTACCGATGTGAAAATTCCATCGGTGAGCATCCATCGTGTGACTTTATGATTCCGGGGATTATCTGCAACCGTAGGATTATGGAGCAGGATGCCGTGGCGTTCTTGAATGGCAAGCATATCGCCCTGGAGGGCTTTGCCTCAAATGAGTGGAAGATGTTTGCCTCGTCGTTGTCGATAGCTGAAGGTAAGGTGAAGCTGGAATCGCGCATCGCAAAGTGTCCGCATTGCGGCGGCGACCTGCATGTTGGGCTGAAGGCCTACAACTGTGCCAATTATCGCAATGCCGAACATCCATGCAAGTTCTCTATCTGGCGTAACATCAGCGGTCATGCCGTGTCGGTGGAGGAGGTGAAACAGATTTGTGAGCAGGGCGTAACCAGGGACTGCATCGAATTTTACAAGGAAGACGGTACGGTGTACTACAAGCGGCTGCAACTGACACCTGAAAAAGATAGAATAATCATGATTTAAGCAGTTATTAGTGATGAAAAGAAAAAGTATTATATATGTAGTGGTGGCATTGTTATGCCTCACTGGTTGTAAAAATAAGCGTCATGCGTTGAAGCAGTTGGCTGTGGAGAATCTGAAACAGACAGTGGAATATCCTAAGCAGTTGCAGATGTTGGCTATATCAGAGCCTGATTCGGCTTTTGGGTTCAGCTACTTCTCGCAACAAGAGAAGGCGGGCATCATCCGTATCATGAAGTCGGTCACGGATAGTATTATGAAACGTACCAACAATATGCTGTCGCTGGACATCAATGACTTCTACGTGATGGATCTCGCCGAAAGGCAGATGCGTGCCAACTCAGACATTCGACAGATGCTCAGTCAGGCTACTAGCAAAAAGGAATGGACGGGATGGAAAGTGAAGATCGACTATCAGGCGGTAACGCATCATGGCATGAAATACAATGCTGAACAGTGGTTCTTCATCAGTAAGGACGGCAAGTCAGTGGTGAGGACGTTTGAGCTACCGCTGCCATAAACCCAAATCGGTCATTAGAAAAAGTTTCTTGTCATTTTCTAATGACCGCCATTAGAAAAACAGCATTGTATATACTTGATCCATAAATATTTACTAACTTTACCACGAAAAAAAGTATATACTCCTATGCGCGACTGTGACATAAAGTTCGTAAATAAGGAAATAACACCTTTTGGTGGTCTTTCCCTGTTCTTCAAAATGCTTGAGAAATGCCATTTTGAAGAGCATGTTATGCAAAGTGGTGTTCCGCTTCAAAGATCCAATCGTGGCTACAACCCGATCCAGTTAATATTGGGATTGTTTGCAGGCGTGTGATGTGGCGCAAGTTGCTTTGTCCATCTTGACGTGGTACGTTATGACACTGCACTATGTGACCTACTTGGGTGGAAACGTGGAGCAGACCATCGTGCATACCAGCGCTATCTCAACAAATTCTCCCAAGCTGTCAACCAGCGTGTTTTCAGAAATTTGTTCCGTTGGTTTTTCTCAGAGTTGAAGTTCGACAATTACACCTTGGACTTCGATTCGACTGTGATGGTCCGTGAAGGAAACCAGGAGGGAGCAGCCAAAGGGTACAACCCCAAACGTCCTGGACGACTGTCGCACCATCCTCTTCTTGCATTCGTTTCCGATGTGAGGATGATAGCAAATTACTGGCTACGTCCTGGCAACACATCTGCAAGTACCAACTATCTGTCATTTCTTGAGGACACACTCTCAATACTTGAGGGCAAACGTGTCGGACTGGTCCGCATGGATAGTGGCTTCTTTGCAAAGGAAATACTTGACTATCTGGAAAACAAAGGGTTACACTATATCATAGCCTGTCGTTTCAATAACCGTATAAAGTACAGTCTTACCCATGAACGCAAATGGATAGAGCTGACAGACGGATTGGAAATATCCGAAACCATCTATCAGGCAAACAGTTGGGAGAAACCCAGACGCGTTGTGATGGTCAGGCAAGGAATTGAGAAGCGCCCAAAAGTTGCGGGAAAGCAAATCAAGCAGCTGGAGCTTTTCGAGGATGAGGAAGATTTCGGGAAATACCGATACAGCTGCTTCGTAACAGACCTTGACCTGCCGGCCAAGATTGTATATGACTCATATCGCGGAAGGGCGGATTCAGAGAACAGAATAAAGGAACTGAAGAATGATTTCTCCATTGATGATTTTGTCACACATAACTTCTGGGCAACAGAGGCATGCGGGAGTTTCATTGTAATGGCATATAACTTTATGTCGTTGTTCAGACATGCGCTGATTAATTCCAACAAGAAGAAATTTCTGAAGATAATTCGGTACGAATTGCTATCAACGCCAGCCTACCTGGGGAGAACAAAAGACAAGCATATCCTATATTTGGCCAGATCACTAAAAACACGACAATCATTCTTATCCATATGGAAAAAATTAAAGGATTTCTCTTTGCCGTACGACACAGAGAAATCCTAATGACCGATTTGGGATAAAAGTTCTTTCATGAAGATACATAGTAAAAAAGTAGCAGGGGAAGTTATCTGTAGCTTCCCCCTGTTTCTTCATTTAGTATTATAGACTTGCTGTTTATACTATTTCCAGATATTCGCTTTCTCCAACAGAAAATCGTAAAGTCCAATTACCAAGATTCCATTCTCATTGTAACCAGTACTGTAATGATCGCCGGCAATGATAATCTTGCGGAAGCCGTCTGACACTTGCAAAAGTGAGGCTTGTTCCTGATCAACTTTCTCCTTTGAAGGTAAAGCATAGGCAGACTGAATGTATAATCGTTCATCATGCCGATTGACGACAAAATCTATTTCTAGGTTTCGTCTTGTGAGTTTGCCGTTATTATCGCGTTTGAAACTTTCAACTAATCCGACATCAACCGAGAAACCATTGCGGCATAAGTCGTTATATACAACATTCTCCATAATATGGGTTGGCTCAAATTGGCGAAATTCAACAACGGCATTCCTTATCCCTAAATCCTCGAAATAATACTTGGTTTCTGTGCCGATATATTTCCTACCCTTGACATCATAGCGTAATGCTTCGCTGATGATGAATGCATCTTGCAGACACTCGATGTATTTGGCTATCGTTGCTGGGGCAACATCTATGCCTGCGGCAGTCTTGAAAGTGTTTGAAATTCGTCGCACGTTGGTACTCGCCCCCATAGTAGAGGCAAGAATACGAACCAGCTCCCGTAAGCCGTCTGCATTCTTTAGATGGTTGCGGTCAATAACGTCTCTTAGATACACCGTCTCAAAAATCTCGCAGAGGTAATTCTGCTTGTCTCTAGCTCGTTTCATTCCTGCCACAGCTGGCAGGCCACCATATTTATAGTATTGATCCAGGGCTTCTGCCTTTTCACCACCTATCACCTCATAATATTCTGCAAAACTAAGTGGGTGGATGCGTACTTCCCATCCTCGTCCACGAAATTCCGTTATAATATCTCTTGAAAGGAATTTTGCATTTGAGCCGGTAACATACACTTCTGCATTGGGTACGTCAAGGTAAGAGTTAAGAACATCCTCAAACTCACTGACCAACTGCACCTCATCCAACAGAATGTAATACTTCTCTATATCTGTCATCAATTATCGATATGTTCAAGAAGTGCATCTGGATTACGTAGCTTCTTATTTCGGCGATCCTCCAAATTGACTTTAATAATGTGATCTTCGTGAATGCCCCTTTCAAGAAGACTCTTTCGGAAGATATTGAAAAGGAGGAATGACTTGCCACAGCGTCGCATCCCGGTGATGATTTTGATCATACCGTTTCCATCAGCATTCTGTAGCTGGCTTAGGTAATACTTCCGTTCAAATAGCATTTTAGAATATATTTTTGTGTCACGACACAGATTTATGCAGCAAATATAACTATCTCATGTCATTTAAGCAAGAAAACAGTAATTATTTTCTTGTTTTCCCTATTATCAGAGAAAGGTACGTCATGATGTGCGGTATTTACTTTCTATCATTTCCATGTTTGCGGTTGCCTCCTTGTTGCAAGTACTCATTTTCTTTGCAAAGTTACGGCATAGGAAAGAGCGGCAAGCACCGCTGCGACTATACGCAGAAAAATAGACGGCAGCCTTCCTCAAATCAAGATTTGGGTATTCCGTCAATTTTTCCGTGCATTGCTTGCCTTGTCTTTCCCGCTTATGCCGTCCTTTCTTGCTCGAAAATCAAGTACCTGCAAGAAGTCTTTCGACTTCACAAAAGGGAAAAGATTAAGATTAATAACCTCTTAAAATGATAAGTTATGCACGCATGGATTTTTCAATTATCGGAAAACGCATCGAGGGCTATCTTTGTGAAGATACCTTGTTGCAGGGTGATGGCAGTAATTATGAGTATTGTGCCGCCATTTCAGAAGAAGAACGAAAGAGAGCCGTTTACTCGCTCATGGCTCATATTCTGCCATTGGGCATATTTCGCCTGAAAGATGAAACGACCTTGGTGTATCAAGGCGGGTTTGAGCAGTGGAAACGTGAGTGGGTTGAGCGTATTCAGACGAAAGCGGCAAAGGTAAACACGGAAAACGTGATGAACTTTTGTGGTGAGTTGTACCAGTTGGAGACCGAGCTGCAAAATCCGCTGGACACTGATGCCCAATTCTACCTTTGTAATGACGACTATCAGACCTTTGCGGAAAAGTCGGCGGAGTTGATGCGCATGGTGGAGCATCTGACGGAGGGTGACGAACTTTATATCGGTGGTATCATTGATTTTCATTTCTAAAAGCATGGAGAATATCAGTATTTTTTCGATAGAGGGCGTTGATGCAAGAGAGATTTGCAATGCGCAGTTGGGCGATGCCCTATTTGCACCCTGTAGTGTGTGCGACAAGTGGAAAGAAGATTTTCCATCAGTGGACAATCTATTTTACGGATATGTGGAAGATGACATCTTCTACAGCTATTCAGACGACGAGTTTGAAACCCACGTCAATGCGATGTTTGACTAAGTAGAACCAGGAGTGTGCCGAGTTTCAGGCATACTCCTTCAAAAGCAAATACAATGAAGAAGATTTATAGCGTACTTGCTCGATACATCTTCGAGGGTACTTTCAAGGTAGAAGCAGAGAGCAGCGAGGAAACCAAGTGTTATGCAAAATCATAAAACTCTGTGGAATGGTCATGGACAGTGGCATACAGACCACTTTTTCATACCGGGGTGCTCTGCAACCATCCTTGTAAGCAGGTGGGCAGAATAAGCAGGGAGGAGTGAGCATGGCTGGGGTATATCTGACAAGGTATGCCCAGCCTTCAAAATCGGGCAGCGGTCACTGTCCGCTGCCTGTTTGGGAGAAAGATGCTTAGCTGAATAATGCTTGGTTAAAAATAAAAGTTTTGTTTTTGACGCAAAAAACAAGACTTTTATTTGGAAAAACTTATTTTCCCTGAAAGCCGTGTTTCAATATCACGTCATAAATGAGTGTGATGACTCCTCACCGCTTTCATCGCTCCGTTGGGACACGGAGCAACAAGGGAGGTCTGTTATCCATTATGTGCTGGATGGAGTGCATAGCATGGTACAGGAAAGATAGGCTACCGCTGTTACGCTGCTGATGGACTGACGCTCATGATCGATCCACGGCTCCACCCATCTTACTTCCTGCTCCGTGCCTATGCACACCATATCGCACATTTTTCCTGTGTAACGTCAGTGTATCTCCAGTGTAACCAAATTCTTGTGTTGCAGTGGAGTTACACAGACTACCTATGTGGTTTTACCTATATTTCAGAAGGCTTTTTTCCTAAGAGCCGTATCTCCATTCATTGCGCATAGAGCAGCAACCATTACAATACCGCTTTCATCATTCTTCAGGGACGTAGAATGACAAGGGAGAGAGGTTAGGTCATTTCGTGCGCAACAAGGCCAGTGATGAGTTGAAGATGCCACATTCCATTCCAAACTTGCAGCAAGATGCCCAAGCATCCTTGCATGCAGTTCTTCCATTCCATTTCCGGCTCTCTTCAACTCATTACCTGCCATGGCGCTCTCTTTTTGCTGTGAGAAACTAAACAAAGTTAGGTGATAAGGTGCTCACCACTGCTCCACAATAGCATTTAATATGGCAAATCATTTGATGACGGCAAAACTCGCCGAACAATTGAAAGATTTCCCTCTTTATTCTCAGGACGGGAAGCAGAAGAACGCCACTTGCGTCTGTTTTGTTTGAATTTGGACTCATCCGCTGGTATGTACTGGAGGGGCAACCAGAAGGCAACGACTTTACTTTGTTCTGTATCGTAGTAGGGATGGCTGAAACGGAGTATGGCTACGCCCCTGTAAAGGAGATGGAGGGCATCAAGGTGGCTGGCTCACGGTATGGACTGGACATGTTGAGCATTAGGCAGATATCAGACTTTAACCCCTGTCCACTTGCCGAGATACAGGATAAGCGATTACAGGATTTCCTGTCAAGGCTATATGATGAGCAGTAACGAAAGGCTTTGCAAGCGAGAGCCATGAAAGCTCGCTTTCAATTAGCCGAGTGCAGCTAAGCGTTATAGAATAGGCGGAGCTTCCGCCTTTTTATTTTTTGTAGGACACATATATTTTGGCTGTCTTTTCTGTCTTATTTGTCATAAACACATAAAATGTTGATATACAATAATATAATATTCTTTGTTATTAGACAAGACTTATATTATTTGACTAAAATAGAAAGATTGTCCACTTCGACCTCTATCTAAGACAAGTAATGACAAGTCAAGACAACATCAGAGACATATAATTTATTGATACTCAACGACAAGACATTTAAGACAAGCAAGACAAGCATTTTTGGGGTTTACTGAGATTTTTTTAGGGCAAAAATGAAGCCGCCATTACCAGGACAAATTACCTGATAATGGCGGGTAGCCTATCATGACTCACAAGCAGTTCTTAAGGTATACAGAGTGAGTCCTGTTACTTCTCTTTTTTGCTCAAAGAGCGTCTTTTATCTTTTCAAGAAGCGATTGATTTTCTGCTCGTAAGCATAACGGGCAGGCGTGTTTTTGCTGCCCAACACTCGGTTGAGCATCTCGTCATGTGAGTATAACTTCATCATACCGTTTCTACCTCGCTGGGGAGTAAATGGAGTGAGAGGGCATCTTCTATCTTACAAAGCGTCTCGATGGAGAGGTTCTCTTTCCCTCGGAGTATCTTTGACACATACTGCTGCGAGCAGCCCATGCGTTGGGCAAGTTCTGTCTGGGTAAGATGGAGTTCGTCCATCTTGTCAAACATAAGCATCGCAATACGCTGCGAGTGGCGAAGCCACGACTTGTTGGCCTGTCGGTACTCGGCAGCCTCACGCCAGCGAGAGGGTGTCTTGCTCTCGTGTGCATCCAGTTTGCTTATAATTTGGTTCATACTTATCTCCTTTTTATATTGTTGTAACATAATCTATAAAAGAATCATCGTCGATAATATCCTCATTCAGGAGAAAATGGCGGACTTTTTCCAGTTTTGCCAATTCCGCCTTTGTATGTTTTCGCTCTTCCATTTTGAGCGTAAGTTTAATAGCCCCACCTGTGATGACATACACGCCTTGTGATAACTTTATAGCATAGATGCGAAGCCACGAAGAATGACGAATCGTTCGTTTCAGCCGGGCTTTTTCTTTGCCGAGCACCATCTCCGAGGTGCGGAAGTTTTCCAGTGGGTGAAATAGCAATTCTAAGTCTGAATCAGGATTTAAGTCCAGCATCAAACATTGCAGTTGATCGCTGTCCTCAATCGTGTCTTCTATGGCTTGGTTGATGTCTGTCACCTTGAAGTAGGCTATCAGATCATCCCAATTATCACGGAAGAATTGTCTAAGCCATATTACGTCGCCCCACTTGTCAAACAGCGTATAGAGTGCATTATCGCTCTCTCCATTGTATCGCACAGCCCATAGACGGCCGTCGTCAGTAATTTTATCGAACGTCATGTTCTTTCTTTTATGTTGCAAAGATAAGTTATATATTTGAAATCTACAACTTATAGGTTGTATTTAACTATTATTTTCTTCCCTAGTCATCTCCAGATTAATGTCGAACGCCTCGACGAGCTTCTCATAGTCAAAGCAATAGGAACATTGTTGGACGGACATTTTGGTGGGCTGCCCCTTGGCATCACGGTGATCGAAGTCAAGGACCTGGTTACCCTTTTTGACAACATGATACGTCATGCGCTGCTCGCCCAGATACTCTTTGCTGTTTTCTAAATAGTAACGGAGCGACTCTTCGGGCAGTGAGGTCTCTCCGTTGCGGTGGGCATTGGGCTTATAGAGCATGAAGATGCGGGTCTTCTGAAGATAGAGTATCTTGTGCGGCTCTGCCCATTCCGTTTCTTTGATGATACTGGAATGGAACCGGCTGACAGTTCTAATTCTAAAATCGGCATCTTCGTAAATTTCTCCCTCACTATTGAGAAACTGCACCATGCGCCAGAAGCTACCCAACTCGTCATTTGTCTTACATTCCATGTTTTGGTGTATAATGCCTTCAAAGGTGATATTCAATACTTCTGAATACGAGAGTGGCAAATCCAATTTGCCTTCCAAACATCGGAAGGCTGTAAGTGGGACCACCCAGTTTTGCACAATGCGGTCGATAACATTTCTACTGCCTAACCGTTTGTTTACATCATCCAATATCAAATGATACTGATCATAAAAGGCTTTGACAAACAATTCCCTATGAGTTAAAAGCCGTAGGGTTAAGTGCGTCATTCCTTTGGAACGCATCATGAGCAATCTTTGGTAGTTCTTCTTTTCATCATCCGTAAAATCTGACTTGGGAAACGAGAGGAAGATAAGCCGGCTGAAGAGTGCGATGTCGGTCGTAGGCATCTCCTGTCCGGAGATAATCACGCCTGCATCAACGGCGGTGGTCTCCTTCTTCTTATCGGTGGCCATGTTCATGCGCGTGCGACCAGTACCATCCCAAAGGCTCTTGATAAACTCTATCTTGGCAGTGTCGATGCCGTTCTTGTATTCGTCGATGTGCACCAGAGCATTGGCGGCGGCAGCTACCGTGTCGTTGAGGGCGGGAATGGTGGAGTTCTGTATGTTAGGTGGTATGTTGTCAATCACGAAGAACGACATCAAGGTGTGTCCTAGCTCACTCTTGCCAGAACCCTTCGGACCGAAGAGATCGAGGATGGGGAATGAGCGTGTGGTGAGGGTGATGATGTCACGGAAAAGGGTGGCAAGATAAAAGCAAAAGCCTATCTTGCCATTGTCGCCAAAGACGAGGAAGAGTTGACGGGTGAAGTCTCGGAGCAAAATCATTGAGAAATTAAAATGCACAAACTGACGCTCGAAACGGAAATAGTCGGTGTTTTCCTTATAAATCTGAGAGAAGGCTGGCAGGTAGTAATTGCCCTTCTCGTCCAGGTGTACGATACCGTACTCGTTGACTTCACTGAACTTCCCTCCATAATAGATGCCGTTGCCAAAGGCATAGAAGCCTTTCTTGTTCCAGCCGAGCTGCTTGATTTGGGCTGCTGTCTCAGTCTTTTCGTAGAGGAAGCACTTCAGCTTAATGAGTTCCTTCTCGCCAGCCTTCCAGATGAAATTGCCGAGAGATTCGAGTTTTTGGCGGAACTTTTGCAGCGAGATAAGGTCTTCCTGTTCCATCTCAATAATTTCCTTGATGCCCAACTCGTTGGTGAGCAAGAAGAGTCGTTTGGGCATAAGCGGGTCCTTGATGTGGAAGAGTGGTGTCAGCGTAAAATTGCTCCATTCAAACACTCCTCCTTTTTCGGTGGTAGAAAAGTATTTGCCGTGGTCTATCCAAAAACAGTACTGACGGTTTAGGTCGATTTCGTCCTCCTTTGGGCTGTCGCGCCTCGTCCTCTCGTTCTCGACGGCTTTCTGCCAGAAGAGTTTTCCTCGGTGATATTTGGTCAGAGCATCAATGAACATGGTGAGCTTGGTGTCGTCATCGATAAAGGACAACAGGTGGGCTATCTGCTTCACGGCATCACTCTTTTGCTCTGTGTTGCCGCTTGTTTCAAATAGTTTGGCAGCCAGCCACAATACGAAGTCCACTTCCTGTACGTCCCTGAAGATGCTGATATGAGTGAAATAGGTGTCGGGATCTTCTTTCCTGCCTTCCTCGGTAATGGGTATCTCCTTGACCGAAACAATAAGGTGTTGCTCGGTGGCCAGCTTACCGGCTTTCATCACGGCTTCAACGCCCGTTCCGAACGCGGCTCCGTCCTTGGGTGGGTCGTTGTCGGGAATGAAGCACACCTTACAGGCTGCCCTCTTGATGAGTTGAAACTGCTCCGCTGTCCATGCCGAACCAAGGTCGGCCACGGCGTTCTGCACACCGATGGAGTGCAGACGCATACAGTCGGGGGCTCCCTCCACAAGGTACATCTGTTCGGCCTTTCCTGCTGCCCGCCATGCCACGTCCAAACCAAAGACAGTGTTACGCTTATTGTAAAGAAACGGCTCCTTGCTATTGAGATACTTGGGCTGACTGTCGTCCATCACCCTGGCCGTGAAGCCGATGATGTGCTGGTAGCGGTCTTTGATGGGGATGACGATACGGTCCTGGAAGAAGTCGTAGCCCTGATTGTTAATGAGTCCCAACTCCTGGAGAAATTCCTTTTGCAAGGGCAGACGAGCGAGAGCTTTGCCGTCGATGGGCGCAAAACCGATCTCTATCTCATCGCAATACTTCTGCCCCCAGCGGCGGTAGGCATAGTCCTGGGCAGGCTTGTAGCGCAGAAACACCTCACGGTAATGTTTATGTACGGTGGCATTGACAATCAGTAGCGACTCACGTTTCAGGCGCTGCTGCTTCTCATCGATGGTTTCCTCGCGTTCCTCCACCTCTATGCCGTACTTCCTGCCCAGCCACTTCACGGCCTCTGGGTAGGTCATGTTCTCATGCTCCATCAGGAAGGTAATCGCATTACCTCCTTTATGGCACCCGAAACAGTAGAACATGCTGCGGTTGGGCGTAACTGTAAACGACGGTGTCTTCTCCTGATGGAAAGGACACAGCGCACGATAGATGATGCCTCGCTTCTGGAGTGACAAGAATTCGCCCACCACCTCTTCTATATGCGCCGCATCAAGTATCTTTTCTATAATGGCCTTGGGTATCATTTCATCCTCTAATCATGTTTGGGGTTACAAAAAAAATGCCTCAGCCGACTGGCTTCTCAGCGGGTCGGCCAAGGGCTTCTACTTAGTCACTTGTTATTTAGAGGATTTGCTAAGTATCTCTCAGTCCCGCCACCAGTTCCGACTTCAGGATATACCAGCAACGTCCCATCTTGTGGGCTGGGATCTGTCCATTCTCTATCCGGCGGCGGATGGTACATTCCTTGCGTTGTAACATTTTTGCAATGTCAGGCACAGTATAAACGGTGTCCGTTGCATCTACAATACCGTTGGCAGTAAGCATGGACTTAATCATACTCTGTTCCAATCTCCCATTTGTCTCTTTCGAAGAAACTCTTTGGGAATTTGTTTTTCCAATTTAGTGCATCTTTATTTCCGTTAAGTTCATTTTCTCGTTCTTCTCGCGAAACCACATAGATACCCAAACGGTCTGCCTCTTGGTTGTAGGCTACATGGACAAACTTGCCTGTACGACGACCATGTCCTGTGTTGTACTTGCTGATAACATTTCTCACACAGTGCTCTTTCTCAAAAGGCACATTAGCAACCTTTAGCTCGCCAATTTTCGTTTTGCGCACCCATTCTAAAGGGCGGACGAGCCGTTCTACTTTAATCTTATTCATATCGATGAATTTTTAATTATACCAGGCAATACGCGATGGCACATTAAAGTAAAAACTATTCGTACATTATTAGGTGCTGTAATGCTGTACAAGAATCCATCTACTTCCATTATACTATATCGTTAGGGTAATCACTTTTTCGTGATTTCGAGATTCATTGCTGCAAAAATATAGACAAAAATATGGAGAAAAGAGAACAAAACTCGTAAACTGTGCCAACCAACCAACTATTTAACTTTTAGTATGGGAAGCTATAGGATAGAATGAGTTTTTAGGGAAATGATCTTTTTTTGTTAATCTGATGAAGATTTTTCTGGATATTGATGGTTGTTACGAGATAATTTATTAAATTGGCATCAAATTTTATTTTATTGTTCATGGAGAATTTAAATAGACTTAAAGCGGTACTCGCAGATGCTGGTCAAACCAACAAGTGGTTGGCAGAGCAGCTGGGCAAAGATCCAGTGACCATTTCGAAGTGGTGTACGAATACCACTCAGCCTGACTTGCAGACGTTATATAGAATATCTGATTTATTGAATATCGATATTCGCGAACTTTTAGCTAGCAGGAATCAACCTGTTCAACCTCTAACGAAATATATTAAATAATTTAAATAACATAATTTATTATGGGTAAATCAATTGGTATTGACCTCGGAACCACTAATTCCGTTGTAGCATTTAAGGATGCAACTGTGAGAGTTATTGCAACAGGCCCAAATAATGAGGACCTATGTCGTTCATGTGTAGCCATTGACAAAAGCGGTAGCTTTACTGTCGGTAATGCACCTTACAAGAATTGGAGAAGATATGCTCCTAATATTGTAGTGTCTGCAAAGCGTCTTATGGGAGCTTCAATTTCTGACCCTCAGGTACAAAAGATGAAAGCTGATAAGGACATGTATCCTTATGGAATTTCAAAGATGTCTGGAGGAACAGACGAGTCTGTTGTTGTCATTATGAATGGTAAGGAATACACTCCTGAACAAATCAGTGCAGAGATTCTTCGCCAGTTAAAGAATGATGCTTCCGTGAAGCTTGGCGGTGATGTTACCCATGCAGTTATTACTGTTCCTGCTTATTTTAATGAAAAACAAAAATCAGCCACTCGTAAAGCTGCTGAATTAGCTGGTTTGAAAGTTCAAAGATTGCTGGCTGAACCAACTGCTGCGGCTATTTCATATGGTGCTGACAAGATGGCTGCTGATGAAGATAAAATCTTCCTCGTTTATGACTTTGGAGGTGGTACATTTGACTTGTCAATTTTGGTTGCTTCTGGGGGCAACTTCATAGAGTCCGGTACAGGTGGTGATCGTTGGCTCGGCGGTGATGACATTGACCGTTTAATATCAGAATATGTTCTTTCTGAGGCCGGAAAAGCTAACAATGTAGACATTCATAAGCTTATAGAAGAACTTCCTGAAAGGAAAAAATATGCTTTCCAGGGTGAACTTAAAGACAATGTGGAGACTGTTAAGAAAGCTCTCAGTCAGTCAGAGTCTGCAACAATCTCTATATTCGATCAATTAGAAGATGAGGATGGTTCGCCAATTGATATTGAGGTGAAGTTGACACGCGAAAATTTCGAAAGCATGAGTCGTCCTCTTGTTCAACGCACCCTGGATTTGATTGATGATCTTCTGGAGAAGACTGCTTATCCAATAGACACGATTGACAATATTCTTTTGGTTGGTGGTTCTTCATGCATACCTCTCGTAAGGAAGATGCTTTGTGATAAGTATGGAAAGGATAAAATTCTCTCTTCTGAGAAACCTATGCTTGCAATAGCAGAAGGTGCAGCTATTTTATCGCATTCTCTTGGTACTGAAGTTGAGTGCCCACATTGTGGCAGAGCTATTCCTGCTGGTACTTCAGAATGTCCTCATTGCCATCAGTCTTTAGAGGGCATCCAACAGGTTTCTGTTGAAGAAGGAGGTGTTCAAGTAAGTCACACTACCAAGCATAAGTCATTCATCCAAGTATCAGATGATGCTGATAATATTCAGTATGAGAAGATTATTGACGAGAATACTCCATTGCCTTGTGAAGAAAACCGTAAATTCTACACATTGGTAGAGAATCAAAAAATTGTCGGTGTTAAACTGTTTAGTGATGCCGAAAATGATCAGATGGAGAAATTGGGCACAGGTTACTTTACCATCCCTGAAAACCTACCAGTTCACAGTGAGCTGCAATTCACTTTCAGCTTAAATGAAGATGAAAACATGAATGTTAGGGTAAGGGTTCCTGCAACAGGTAAGACAACAAATGTTGTTTTGTGTAGAGGAGCTTTGGACACTCATTGCCTTGAAGCTGTAGCTCCTGCTTTTGACAGGGTAATGAACGACCCGAATATCAGTGATTCAAAGAAAGCTGATTTCGTAGATAAGTTGCAGAAGGTTATTGACACTATATCTTCTTGCAACTATTCTCCAGAGAGTAGTGAATGGCAGAAGATAGAGGATTCTTTGAAGTCTGCAAGCCAAGTTGCAACAACCAAGGATGAAGATATTCCCGTACAGTTGATAATCGCCCAGATACAATTAGAGAATTTTGGTCGCTTTATCAAAGACGAAGATAAAACAGCAATGCGTAGAGAACTTGACCGCTACAAGAACTCTTCTTCACCAATGGAGAAAAACGATGCTGTAAACAAGTTGGATGACCTGACAGAGAAGTATGGATTGTTTACTCATGGATTCTTGCTAAATATAGCCGGCCATGACCAGGATGATCCAGTACGCGCTAATAAAGCTTTGGTTGCATTCAATCAGTTTATGGCTGCACTCAATGAAGGAAATGTACAGCGAGCAAGAGACATTCTCTCTGCAAATGAACATTTAATTGGTAATATTAATCTGCCTGCTACTGGTGCTACCACGGGCATAGGTGTTAGATAATATTATGGCTGAAAATACAAAATGTCCAGTGTGTGGGAAAACTGGTATTCCAGATTTCCTTAATGAAGACGTAAAGTGTCCTTGTTGCGGAAGCGATTTAAGAATATATCGTGTGATTGAACAAATTCCCGAAGAAGGACATAAAACAAATATATGGAAACCTATCTCCGCAGTCGCTATTATAGCGGCTGCGGGATTGGGCGTAATGCTTTTCACTCAAAAGCCCTCTGTCCCGTCGTCCGTAACAGAAGAATTGTCTCAATTAAAGGATTCTGTTGAGGTCTTAAATACCCAGTTGGCTCAGAGTAAAACTGTAAGTGAGCAACCAAGTTCTAACTATAAGTATGTTGTGCTGCGAGGGGATTCATATTGGTCTATAAGTAAAAAGTTCTATGGAACGGGAACTCGTGCAGATGAAATTGCCAAGCAAAATAACAGAACTATTGAAACTCCATTAAATGTTGGTGATACTTTGATAATAAAATAAAATGGGATTAATAAGCTGGATAAAAGGCAAATACTATGATAGTCGCTTGGATAAGGCAGACCGTCTGGTATCAGAAAATAGCTTAGACCAGGCCGAAGAAATATACCGGGCTCTTTTAGGCAATCAGGATCTTGCAATAGTCCATCTGGCCGACATGTTTGTTTCACATTCACAAGGCGTGGAAGGAAAGTTGAAGGCCCTTAAAAATATTGTCGATTTAAAAGGTTACTCAAATGAGCAGAATAGGCAAGACTATGAGAGTTGTCTGACTACTCACTTGAATAACATAGAATCATTCGCTAATGATAGATTTAGGGGTCAAAGCTATCATGATGCGGTTTTGTTGATTGATGCAATTCAGACATATCGGAAAAATAATCGTGCTTATGATGAGAAACGTCATAGATACCATGCTTATCTGGCTTTTTCTAAATCTCAGCAAACTTCTTCTTATGACCAGCTAATCAATGAAACAATTGCCAAATTGAATCAGTATGAGCAGAGCCGTACATCAGATATAAGGGCATTTGTTGATTTGTTGAAGTCTAAGAATCGATATTCTCGCATCATAAAGCTATTGATACCTTTCTTGTCTTTGGATAAAGACTTTAAAAAGCTTGCGATTGATGGTGTCGTAAATGTCGTTTTAAGGAAGGACGATGATGTAAAGAATCCAAAGAAAATATCTGAGTTCTGTTCTGATTCGTCGTTGTGCAAAGATGCTGCTAATGAATTGGTTTCATTGTCGGCTTCCTCTGCAAAGAAATCAGATTATAAGACTTCTGTTTTATTTGATTATTTTGCATCTGAATATTTCTCATCAGACAATCAGTTTAACAATACAAGGTGTGTTCATGTACTTGAAGAATTAAGTGCCAGAGCAAATGCTACAGAAGTAAAGCAGTTGCTTAAAATGGCTAAAGACTTGAAGCTTACTGACGCTCAGATTGATTCTTTAAAAATGCGAATAGCAAAGATTGCAGAAAAGGCTGATCCTAAGTCTGCAATCAATATTTGCAGTTTGTTTATTTCTGAAAAGACATTTGACTTTATCTACATCAATCAAGCTGAAAACCTTGTTTCAAATGGTAATCAGTCAAAGATTAATGAAAGTGAGCTGAAACAGCTTATTCATGATAATACAGATGAAGATACCATTGTAGATGTACTGTCTCCATTTGTTGGTATATCGTCGTTTGAAAAACTATTCTATGATTCTGCTATATCTAAGATAAAAAGACATAAGAGTATGTCTTTCTTGGAAAAATACTGGGATGTCAAAGAAAGTACTCTCTTTTTTGCCACTTTGATTTCACTATCTTCGGATATTGCGAAAGAAGTAGTCAAGTTTGTTTCGAATAAGCATAAGAAGTTTTTGCATACAAAAGAATTAAGGACGGCATTCTGCAAGTCACTGGATTCTTTGCATGATAATGCTTATGCATATACGGCCTCTGAGTATTTGATTCAAAAAAAGTGCGACGTGAATAGTTATTATGTAACGGTTTCACTGAATGAATCTAAGAATAAGAAATCGCCTGATGCACTATCCATTATCAATCATTCAATATCTGTTTTATCTGATAAACAGTTGTTAGAGAGGAAAAAACAGATAATTCGGCAGTTGATAAAAGAACAGGATTTTGAGCTTTCTGAGAAAGAAGCAAAATCACTGGTGGGTGTTGATAATGAAGCAGAAACACTACTTGCAGAAGTTTATTGTAATAAAGGTAAATATACATCCGAAACTTCGGAGAAAAAAGAGTGCTATTATCTCGTTTTAGGTTTATGTGAAGATGGTAAGGTCAATTCGTCTTTCAAGTCATCAAAAGAAGATGCTTTAAAGGAACTTGTCCTCCTTTCCAGAAATGCTTATGATGGTGGCAAAGAACAAGAAGCGTATGAAATCTTAGATAGAATAAAAGGTTATCAGACGTATTGGCTGCCACTTTTCATAGAATTGCGTAACCGCGACTTTTCTAAAGTTAGTTCCCTGGGGCAAAAAATAAAGTTTGAGGAAGATACTATTTCTCAAATTTCAGAAAGTGTAGAGAATACAAAAGACATTAAGGATTCTTCATATTATGCACTGTGGGACAGCTATATAGATTTGCTATACAATAAAGCAAAGGCACAGCCAAAGGAAAAGGCAATTGACAGCTTTATTAAAGTAAGAACCTTATTAAACGCCCAGTGCAATTCGGATTATACGAAAGAAAAAGTTGACATTTTAACGAAAGATATTGTTAAGTTAGAATGGTCTTGTGCAACCGAACTGGAGACTGACATTGAATACGAAAAGGCGATTGCATTCTATGAAGCAGTTAAATCAGAGAATCTTTCTTCTTATAAAGGACGTGCGGAATTACGTTCTCTAATTTGTAATGTCAAATCGGGTTCTATTGACTTGTCAAAGGAGCAGCGTATAGTCAATGCGTTGGATTTGAAATCGCATGAATCGCTTAAGGATGATTTGGCTTACCGCTATGCTTGTTATTTGTTACAGTCTACTCGGTCTGCTGATGCAGAAAAACTGTTGAAGAAGTATCTTCCTAATGAAACGTCTCTCTTGACTTTATGTGAAAATATTTACATAAAGGAGTCCGAGAAGTATCTTTTAGAGTTCAATAAGAAGATAAAATCTGTTATTGAAGGGACAATGACGGTCACAGAGGCAACCTCTTTCTTACAAGAGATTGACCAATATAAGGCTAAAATATCTAGTAAGTTGACTGATACCTCTTCAAAATTCAACTCTTACAAGAGCAAATTGGAGTCATATATATTAAGGGGAATGTTTAATGAGGAACAGTATGACAAGGTTTTCGACAAGCTCATAGCAATGTACCCTGCATATATTGAGAATGACAACCAGTTCCGTAATGTTGCCATTGCGGCATTAGGTGTAGTTGAGTCGGGCAAAGCTAAGGAGAAAATCCTGAAATATGCTATATCAATTTGGCTTTCTGCTGTATATACCGACAGGTTGTTTGTGAAGAGTTTGGATTATACTTCTTGGGATGATGATTTTACATTTACTCTTCAAGGCAGTTTAGGTCAAACAAGTGATTATGATTATGACAATCTGCCAGATAATATTAATTTTGATGATCCGGTAGATAATCACAATATTGCCATTAAGGATGTTCAAGTTTCATTATCTTCTAGAATGGAAACTTTCATTCGTGACAATTATCCTAAATATGAGCAGTTCTTCACTGATGAAAAGGAAGCTTTGGATGATTTGATGGAACTTAACTTGGATCAGGATTGTATTACGGCATCACCGTATTTGGTAAATCAGTTGTCAACTGTCAGAAAATCCATAAAGGAGGCTTTGGACTATGATATAGCACAAGGTTATGATGATGAAGAAAATGCATTAGACCTTGGTGTGAGATACGGAATTTCGGGTAATGATTATTCTTCTTATAATGATGCTCAACAGAAAGTTGAAAAATGCAAGTCTGCTATGTCCCGGAGTGTTACGACTATCCGTTCTGCTTTTTCTTCTTTGCCTCAGATTAAGAATTACTCCAAGTTGTATGCCTCACTAAAGTCTTTTGCTTCAAGTCGCATGAATGAAGATATTAAGTCCAAAATGGATTATAAGAAATTCATTGATGTGTACGAGATTATCTGTAAGTCGTTCAATGAAGCTCCATTGTCCTTGGCTTTCTCTAATTATGCAAATGGCGAAATCGTTCAACGCTTGAACGATGACAGGATGCAATTACGAGATGGTGTTGGGTATATGGTTCGTGTTTACACAATTGCTCCGTCAAGCATTCAGGTAAAACAGAACTTGGAAGGTATGTTAGCGGCATTGGCAGTCCAGGCTGAACAAAATAACAGTAGTGCTGATAGAACTGCTGTTGATAATGCAGTAAGAAATACAGGCAATGCCTTTAAGTCTGCAGTTGAAGATGCTCGTGTTCAAGCTACTCTTTCTGTTATCGTCGACAAGGTTAATAGTGGCTCTATGTCGAAAGACAAAGCTTTAAAAGAGGTTTATGAACTTTATAAGAAGAATCCAAATAATGACCGTATTTGTCAGAATTTGGTTACTTTGTGCGACATGTGTATCATGGAGTATGTAATTGCTGATAAATGGGGAGCCTCTTCTGTAAAGTCAATTCTTGATTCACTTAACAATAATAAGAGTGCTGCATTTAATAGACACAAGGGTAAATTGGCTCAGTCATATTCCAATATTTGGAACCAACTCGATATAAATAACCGTATGCTTCTAATGGGACGAAGCGTTCCAGGAAGATCTCTTAATGAAAAAGGTTGGGCACTTAAAGCCGGACTGGATTATTATAAAAAACTAGGCGATGTACGCAGCTCTAGTTCTAGTAAACTTAGCGGACTTGCTGGTCTTGGTCTTTTTAATGATCTTGATCTCCCATTCTAACGTAATAAAAGTGTAAGTATGAAGAATCCATATAAAGTATTAGGGTTAAAGCAAGATGCTAGTAACTCAGACATTGTTAAATCGCAAATTAAAGCTCTGAAGTCGAAAAAATATACGATGAAAGAGATAACCGAAGCACAGGCGACCCTCAGAAAGCCAGCCCAGCGATTGGCCGCAGACTTTACTTTCCCGATTTTGGATGAAGAGAAAGTAATTCCGTTAGCGTCTTCTGTTAAAAGTGAAGAGGTTAATTTAGAAGCGTTGGATTTGAATAAGTATAACTCGTTAAAATAGAATCCTATGAGTGTAAGAAGTGAAATAGCTAATAAAGTTTCGGAACTATCAAGAGAGAATCTTACATTAAGAAATCAACTTGAAGAGTTTGAAAAAAGTCAAGATAAGAGAATTGATGAGATTTTCTGTGAGTTTTTGACTGTCCTGGACACGTTCGAAAGAGCAGAACAAACTATTAAAGAGCGTGAATTGGACAAGGATGAGACTACAAAGAAAGCTATCAATAGACTTCTTAATGCAAAGAAAAAAGCATTGGGAGTTTTGGAGAAATTTAATGTGCAGAAAATTGAATTCGAGAATAATAAATCCATTGAGGAACTATGTGAAGTAGCAGATACTGAACCGGATCCTGGTAGAGAGACTGGTGATATAGTATCTATAGAAAAGCAAGGCTATACAAGACAGGGACATTTGATTCGTCCTGCTGAAGTTATTATTGTAAAAAATTAGAAATCGTTATTATGTTCCTATTCAAGAAAAACGACAACATCGGAAAGTATGTAGTTGTCTTCCCGCATAAGGAAGGCAGCTATGCTCAGACATATCGTGTTAAGGATGAAAATGGAAAAGTAAAGTTCCTGAAATTGATTTTCATGGAGGAACTTGAAGTGTATCAGTATGACAAGGATGGGCAAGTTATCGAGGTTGAGTTAGCCAGTAGTCTAAATCACATGAATTTATGTTCATTTGTTGACTCAAGAAAGCTTGAAAGGGACGGTCATCAATTGTTGTATGTTGTCACCGAGTATGTCAAGGGAGAGAATCTTAATGATAGATTGTATAGAGGTGGAACCCTTAGCCCGATGGAGATCCGTCAGGTTATGTCTGCACTCCTCTCTGCCATCAACTTTATCCACACTCTTGAACGTCCGGTGATTCATAATGAAATAACCGTTGAGAACATAATGCTTGATACTGTGGGTAATCTAAATAACCTTAAGCTCATAGATTTTGGTGCAGCAAGATATGCCGATTTAAAGCCTGATACAAAATCTTGGCATGGTCAGAACTTATATTATGTAGCCTCAGAACGCTTCTTTGGCGATGGTAGTGTCCGTTCTGATTTGTTCTCTGCAGGAGTTGTACTTTACAAGCTTATTTTCGGAATTATGCCTTGGGAAGCAAATCTTGCAGGATTAACCTTGCAAGAACAGGTTCAGGCTATTGTGGAAAAACGAAATGGGCCTTTATCATTACCAAATATACAAATAATGGAGATGGATAATGATTTATTGAAAGTTATGGTCAAGGCATTAGCTCCAGATCCAAACCAACGTTTTGCTTCTGCCAAGGAGTTCTTGGATACAATAGAACGTAAGATTGAAATTGATGCTCCGCCTATTTCTATGACTCGTGTAAATCAGACAGAAGAAAAAAGCAAGATTCAACCAAAGCATGGTAATGGTTTTGCTGATGTTGCTGGTATGAATGAGATAAAATCTATCATGCAGAAGAAGATTATAAACATCTTGAAAGACCCACAGAAAGCGGAACGCTTCAAGATACAAATTCCTAATGGAATGCTGCTTTATGGCCCTCCTGGATGCGGAAAATCTTTTGTTGCTGAGAAATTTGCTGAAGAAGCAGGCTACAATTATGTGTTTGTCAAGTCATCCGACCTTGCAAGCATATATGTACATGGATCACAGGAAAAGATAGGTGCTTTATTCGATGAAGCAAGGAAAAATGCGCCCATGATTCTGAATTTTGACGAATTTGAGGCCTTGGTTCCAAATCGTAGTAAAATCAATAATTCAAGTGAATCAGGAGAGGTAAATGAATTCCTTTCACAAATGAACAATTGTGGCAAAGACCGTATATTTGTGATTGCCAGTTCAAATCGTCCAGATTTGATAGACCCGGCAATTCTTCGTAAAGGACGTTTGGATAAAGTTATCTTTATTCCTGTTCCAGATAAAGAAGCCAGACAGGGAATCTTTAAAATCCACATGAAAGATCGACCAGCATCAGACGATATTGACTATGTTCGTCTTGCAGAGATGACAGAAAACTTCGTGGCTTCTGATATAGCATATATAGTCAACGATGCTGCGACAAGAGCTTTTGAGGATGATGTGGATATTACTCAGTCTCTTCTCGAAGAGGTTATCAAAGAGAATAATCCATCAGTCAGTTCAAGTGATTTGCAATCTTATGAACAGATGAGAAAGAAGATGGAGTCTTCTGGTATCGAGCCACAGCGTCGTCGAATTGGATTCGTACAGAATTAACTCAACTATCAATGGCATTTTGAATAGTCGTTTGCTTTAGCAAGATATCCACGAACTTCATCATGCTTATTCAAACTCTAACCGATGCACTTGGATAATCAGCATCACAATTAACCTAAATTGTTATGACATTTGAAAAGAAAGAATTTGCAGCAATTGTAAGATTAGCCATTTCGATGGCTGCTGCTGATGGAGTGTTTGCAGAAAACGAAAAGAAGGCCATCGCCTTAGAATTGGCTCGTTTTGGAGTTTCTGAATCTAATATGCCACCATTGTTTGCCGCTGCGCAAGCAATGGATGCTGCAGATTGCATCATTACGGTATCTAACATGAGTACAGGACAAAAAGAGTATGTTGCTGCTTTCCTCGGAACACTGATGATGATTGATGGTGAAATTGCTGATGCCGAGATGAAGTTGTGGAAACTGACTTCTACTCTTTGTGGTCTGCCAACAATGAATGTTGCAGAAGCACTTGACTATATGGCTAATATGTAAAATGATAGTGTGATATTAGATGTTGTTAGATTGGACAATTACTAATTTGTTCAATCTAACTACATATCGAGATAAAACATAGTTGTCAATTCTCCATTATGAGTAAGTTAGTAAAAATTGCTATTGAATGTCCGAGGTGTTCTCATCAATACACTGGTGACATCTTCAGAACTATATGGGGTGAGAATGAGGCGAACCGCAGCATGGTTATGGAAGACAGAATCAATATTGCGAAATGCCCTTCATGTGGTCACCAATTCCATTTGCCTTTGGCAATGATGTATGTTGATGTCCAGAAAGGTTTTGCTGTATGGTGGGAGCCAAACCAAGATCCTAGAGTTAATTCGGATTCTGAATCTTATGCAAAGATGTTTGGCGTGAATAGCTACTATGCTAAAGCCCCAAGAATATCAGACTGGGAAGAGTTTAAACGGGTTGTTAAAGAGTATGATGATGGAATTAGGGTAGGCGGTCCCATTGAGAAAATGGATATAAAAGCTTTATCAGGAGCCAAGAATCAATCAAAGAAGAGTGGTTGTGCTGGAGTTTTACTTGCTCTTATTGTATTATCAGGCATTCTTATTATGTTGTAGTAACTTTATATAGCTATACGATGTTAGATACACTAAGTGACAAACAGAAGAAAGCTCTTGCCAATGTCGGACTAAGTATATTGGGTATTTCATATGGTGGAAGGATTAGAACCAATGAACCTGATATATATGCTTTGTTCGTGGATTTCTTCTATGTTGATTCACAAGAAGAAATTCTTCCAATCCTTCAAGACATAGTCAGTATGAATCGGGAAGAGCCAATAGAGATAGCCAAACAACTAAGCAATCGCGAAAAGGATGAATTCCGTACGTATATGGTTGATATGGCAGGTGTAGATAGTAGAAGGTTACTTTGATTAAACCGAACCCTATATATAATGGCTGAGACATACGATATATTCATAAGCTATTCCAACAAAGACCGTCAGTTAGTCCACAAGTATGCAAAGTTCTTGGAGGATTATGGATATAAAGTATGGTATGATGTCAAAGGTCTCTATGGCAGTGCTAAATTTGCCGGTGTGATTGCAGATGCCATTGAGGCTTCAAAATTGTTTGTCTTTTTCTCTTCGGAGAATTCAAATAAGTCTGAGTGGACAAAAGGCGAGATTTTCCTGGCTCAAAAATATAACAAGCAAATACTTCCTGCACGAATTGATGATTCTGAATATGAGAAGTCTGTAATGATTGTTTTATTACCTTTACAGTATATTGTTTGTAAGAATGGTATATATGACGAGTCATTGGCGGAATTACAGAGTGCAATCAGTAGATTCATAGGAGAGCCGGATAAGAAGAATATGTCAAGTAAGAATATTTCGAAGCCCAAACGCCGGTGGGTTAAACAAAGTCTATGGTTCTCTGGCTTTCTGTCCTTATTTTTTGCTTTTTTCATGATGGTTGTTAGCGGTGAGTACATGATAAATGTTTCTCTTTCACTATTTTCGATGACAATTACAGCTTTACTTTGTTTCCTAGCATGTTAATATATAGTACAACTTGACAAATACTGTGTTTAACAATAAAAAAACAACTAATTATGAAGAAGAAACTTCTAAGTGTTGGTATTGCTTTCTGTTCAATAGTAGCAATGTCCTTAGCTGCCCCAAATGGGAAGGTAAAGTCCTATTCAGGAATCAGCCTGGCTGATCTTGTAAGTACGACCGAGGTGAATGCAGAGTGTGCACAAGGCTCAGACTGGTTTGCAAGCGGAAAATGTCTGAGTGGTGCAGGAGTCTGTGTGTTCGCTGTGGAGTACCGTGACTGCGTCCGTATAAGTAATCTAATTTTAGTAGGGGGTATGGTCGCCCTCCCTGCTTCGTAATTGTAAGAAGCATCCTATGAGAACCTGTAGAAATCTTGGAGTATTTCTCCTGCTGGGTCTGTTCTTCCTGACTGCATCCGGTCAGAGTCAACCGCATACAGCACAAGATTTGGAGGTAATCCATGCGGCACTGCCTCAGGATCAGCCATACATGCTCTTTAGCAAGGGAATCTATGAGACGGGGGAAGATATGTGGTTCAAAGCATGGCTGTTCGACCGCTCCTTATTAACACTGTCGAACAGGAGCCGGACTCTCTTTCTGAGGATCTATGATCCCGCCGACAGTCTTGTGTGGAACGAGAAGTATCCGATCTTCGGTGGGCGGGCGGAAGGACACGTCTTCATCGGGGAACATTGGAAAACCAGGGAATACCGGGTGGAGGGATATACTCAGTCTTCGTTCTATGCAGATAGCACGGAAGCCGTCTTTCCTCAAAAGATATGGGTTGTTGACCGAATCGACAAACAGGAACCACAAGACACGAGAACTGGACTACAGAAAGACAACATCAGACTTGGCTTGTATCCGGAAGGGGGCTATCTGGTTCAGGGTATAAAAAACTATGTTGCATTTAAGGCAACAGACAACCAAGGTGTGCCTGTCCCTCTGAGTGGCTAGCTATGCGAAAACAGAGCAAGGATATTGAACATAGAAAGCAGTCATGACGGTATGGGGCTGCTTTCGTTCGTTCCGCACGAAGGAGTCCGCTACACGGTACAACTAACCAATGGACAAGAGTTTCCTCTTCCCACATCTCTCCGTTCGGGCATGGTAATGCATTTGGAACACACAGACAGGAAAAATGTCGTGTTCTCGGCGAGACAGCCACGGGGAAGCATGCCTCGCCGCATATCTCTGTTTGTGCAGATGCGTGGTGTTCCCTGCTATCAGGCCGGCGGCATACTTCGGGACAGCCTCATCATCAGTTTGCCTACACCCGAATTCCCCGGACAGGGAATTGCCGAGGCAACTCTTTTCGATGAACTGCAGCGCCCGATAGCCGAAAGGCTATTCTACGTTCTGCCGGATAAGCAGCTGACGATAACAGCCCGTCTATCGAAGGAAGTCTATATACGCCGTAACAAGGGAGAGGTGAGGATATATGTGACAGATTCCGAAGGAAAACCGGTACAGGCAGAAATATGCATGAGTATCTTTGACAAAGCTTACATGAGCCAAGCCTACCGGGAAACAATGCTGTCCTATAATTTTCTCTCGACCCAGATACGTGGCAACATTCATCATCCTGCCTACTACTTCGACCGCAAGAATCCGGATAGGCTGCAAGCCTTGGACCTGCTACTTCTTACGCAAGGGTGGCGGCGGTATACTTGGCAGGCAAGTCGGAAAGACTATCATGGGAAACCATTCCTATGTGATAATATCATAGGGATGGAATCCGTGAGAAGCCGTAAGATGAAAAGAAATACCACCAATGGAGGCGAGCAGGTAATCCAGGTGTTCGGACCTTCTGGGGACAGCCAGTTCCTATGGACCGATTCCGTGGGCAACTTCTCTGTTCCCGTGTCTGTCATGAATACGCTTCGGGGTGGATATGTTTATATCAGGCCACTTCTAGGAAAAGAGTTCAAGCCACATCTGACGCTCTCGGATGGCATGGTACTGATAGACTCCATAAGGAAGTCGAAAAACTCATACCGATCTTATTTGAACAATGTCGAGAAAGAAAAGAAAGACGCGGAGCTTGTCACAACCCAGACAGGGACGGTACTGCTGAACGAGGTACTTGTCATCAGGAAGCGCAAAACTCCCTTCAGAGATAAGTACATGGGGAGGCTGGACAGTCTGGCTCAATTTAATTTAAATACTGCCTGGGTTTGTCCCGATGGTTCGCAGGAACCTGGAACAGTGGGACACCTCAATGACTATTGGGAAAGATATACCCATCATCCGACAGGGTCACCGGGTGCCAATTACGGAGGAAAGAGATTAAAGCCGGAGATAGGAAAGCGATACGAACTGATTAAGTATTTACCAAGAGAAGATGGAGAATGGTATATTGCAGATATAACTTCAATTGTATATCAGGGGCAGTTGTACACCGATGAGGAATTGCTCCGTATGAATAACATAACGTGTTGTAAGGGCTACTATGGCCAACGCGAGTTCTATACTCCCGATTCCGCGGAGATGCTGTCCCCGCTCCCCGATGCGAGAAATACATTGCTATGGAGTCCCTCCGTACAGACTGACAAGAACGGAGATGCCACCGTGCCATTCCGGACATCTGACATCAACACGCAGTTTGTAGGAGTCGTGGAGGGTACAGATGGCCTAGGACTGTTAGGCAGTGGTACTTTTGAGTTTCATGTATCAAAAACCGTGGAAGAATGAAGACGAGAATAGCTGAAAGCCGGGCAGTGGAGCAGATATTCATGATGCTGCTGTACATAGCCTTTACGATGGCTGCCTCCGCGCAGACACGCAATGACACCCTCAGCCAGATGAAAGACTCGACCATACATCTGAATGAGGTACAGGTCAGTGCCTCACGCCCGCTGATAAAGGCAGAGCTCGACAGGATAACCTATCATGTAGCCGATGATCCCGACAACAGGAGCATGACGCTGTTGGAAATGCTGCGGAAGGTGCCTATGGTTACGGTAGAGGGGAATGATGTCGTGAAAGTAAAGGGCAGTACTGATTTCAAGTTATATGTGAACGGCAAGCCAAACACCATGATGAGCAACAAGCCCACGGAGATGATGAGGACCATCCCCGCTTCGACCGTCAGGAAGATAGAAGTCATTA
>QWCL01000164.1_pt1 | contig 28661 bp, 23 predicted proteins | sample 1972551 | NCBI WGS metagenome assembly QWCL01 (sample SAMN09866709, study PRJNA288562) | Human oral metagenome isolate term2_saliva, whole genome shotgun sequencing... | isolation source: mouth | host: Homo sapiens | place: USA: California
GCTCAACCTCTTTGACTGACGCCTCGCCCTCTCCTGTCTTGAGCCCTTCAACCGTCGATGGAAGCGCAATCTGGTTGCCGCCATCCTGCGCGCCGCCGGCCTCCGCCGCAGCCTGCGCGCCACCGGCCTCCGCTGCGGCCTGCGCGCCGTCTTGCACACCGTCCTGAGCGTCGCCAAACGCTTGCTCAGCGCCAAGCGCATGGAGCGTAATGTTGCCTGTGACCTCACAGCAATCTACCGAGAAAACCTGTGCATTCAGATCGGTGCCCACCGACCTCATAACCTGCTGTAGCAGCTCTCCAGAGATCTTCTCGCCCTCTGCAGCGCTATGAAGCAATCCTTGGCGCACGCGAGCTAATGCCTCGCGAAGCGTGTCTCTACGCTGCGTTCTCATGGCCGACAACGCGCCTACAAGCTGTACCGAGAGGTAATTTGCAATGGAGTCCAGAAGTCTTGCGTCTTCAACCAAAAGCGCACGCTTACGCTCCCAGCCCACCTCAATCAGAGCAACAATGTGGCCACCAAACCACACAGGAACCACAAGAAAGCTGGTAAACGGAGGCAAATGACTTGCGTCAACGGTTATGACCTCACGAGTTTCTTCGTTAACAAGGTTGCGCTTTTTAACTCTTCCCTGCTTGAGCGCGCTAGAGTTCAAAGGCATGGTATGCAAGCGAAGTGCGTGCTCGGAATAAAACGTCAAACGCTCCAGAGAGCTGTTAAATGCAAAGTAGCGAGGAATTCTATCCAATGACGCGCTTCTCAAAGACTCCGTTGCACCATGAAGGTGATACCCGTCTTGCTCAGCAAGATAGATAAGCGCACCATCAGCCTCGACAGTCTCTGAGAGCTCTTCTAACACGCGCTCAATAAGCTGACCCATATCTTCCGAGTCAAGCGTGTCCAAAACAATCTGAAGCGCTCCTGAGAGCCTCCTGTTGGCTCGGCGAAGGTCCAACACCATTCGTTCATCATCGTGCATAGGGCTAGCCATGTCACGAAGCTTAGACGCTGTCAGAACAATAGCCTGTGTAGGAGCACCCACATAATCTGCACGAACACTCAACACCTGTGACGTTCCGTCATGAGCAGGAGCAGCCACCATGGAAGTGGAGCCATCAATCGCAAACGGCAACGACTCTACAAAGAACGGCTTCTGCAAGTTCTCTTGATTTGCCGGGGTAAACAAAAAGCGAACATCCAGGCCGGCAATGGTGCCGTCTTCCTTAGCAAATAGGCTTTCGGCCTCCTCATTGGCGAGAAGAACTGTGCCCTCCATATTAAAAACGATAACTGCATCACTGGTCAGGCGCAGCAACTGAGACAGAGTTGCAGCAACGGTCCCGTCGACAACTCCCTCAACACGCCTTACGCTCAGCTTGTTATCTGCCACAGTCACTCCTTACCAGCGAGAAAAAACAAATCACATTGCCTAAGTATACGAAAAAGGCGGACCTCCGAAGAGATCCGCCGAAATTCCGTGGTGTCGGAGGCGGGACTTGAACCCGCACAACCGTTAGTAGGTCACTAGCACCTCAAGCTAGCGCGTCTGCCAATTCCGCCACTCCGACTTGCTTTGCAGCGAGGGATATACTAACACATCTTCAAGCAACATTTGAGAGAAAATTTAAAACTTTTTCTCAAAAGAACTTTGCGAGAAGACAAGCACGTCCCTTGCTTACTTCTGCCAACCAACAATGGTTGCAGGTACGCTCTGGAAGAGTGATGGACCAAAGTTGGCAAGACCCTTCTTAACAACGTAGCAGTCTGGACCAGTGTAGACAGGAAGATATGCGTAAGTCTGCATCATCTTCTTCTCTGCCTCATTCATGAGCTTCATGCGCTCATCAAAGTCCTTGGTAGAGACAACCTTTGCAAACATCTCATCGGTCTCTGCAGAGCCCTGCTGACCAAAGTTGGATCCAGACTCAGAACCATAGAGCTGGTTGCCGTTGTTGTAAGAAGTTGAGGAACCAACCCAACCAAAGAGGCAGACATCCCAAGAACCAGAGGTAAGTACATCAGAGAACTCAGAAGATGGGTGAGAATCAAGGGTAAGGTTGATGCCTGCGTCCTTGCACATCTTCTGGATTGCAGCAGCACGGTTCTTAACAGTAGTGCCGTCACCAAACAGGGTGTAGGCGAAGGTTACCTGCTGACCGTCCTTCTCGTAGTAATCACCGTTAAGCTTGTAGCCTGCATCCTCAAGAGTCTTCTTAGCAGCAGCCTTGCGCTCATCAGCGGACTTGAGGTTCTTGATATCATCTGGGAGGTTATTGTCATAACCAGCTGCCCAGTAAGGCCAAAGCATAGAACCTGGTGCATCCTCTTTCCAGTTAACACCCTGGAAGACAATGGAAACAATGGTTGCAGGATCAACAACCTGGCAGAATGCCTTACGAACTGCAGCATCCTGAAGAACGCCACGAGTGGAGTTAATCTCGATAACAGCAATAGACATACCAAGACCACGACGGATCTGTGCCTTATCACCAAGACCGGAGAAGTTAGAAAGAAGCTCAGCGGAACCATTGACGGAGCTACCAGTAGTGTCAACCTCTTCGTTCTTGAATGCGTTAATGGAAGCCTGGGTATCCATCTGCTTGTAGACAAGGGTATCAAGCTTAGGAGCGTCACCCCACCACTTTGGATTTGGCTTGAAGGTTACAGCAGAGTCATCGAAAGAATCAACAATATAAGGACCAGAACCAAGCTCATTGTGTGGCTCATTGTTGTAGCCATTGTTAAAGAAGTCTGGATCCTGAAGCTTTGGGTGCAAAGCATAGCTCAAGATGCTCTCGATTGGATAGACTGCTTCCTTCATAGTAACAACAGCGGTCTTAGCAGTATCACCCTGCTCAACAGACTCATACTTGTCATAACCATCAGTTGAAGAAACCGCAAACTTTTTATTCTGACCACACATAGTGATGAATGCGGTCTGAATTGCGGTCCAATCAATAGCGGTACCATCGTTGAAGGTAGCCTGATCAGTGAAGGTAAGGGTAGCAACCTGCTTGCCGTCCTTCTCCTCTACCTTGAAGTCCTTGATGTAATCCTTGTTTGGCTCATACTTATCGCCATCAGCATTAGTAAGGAACAGGTCACGAGGGTTGATAAGACCGTGAAGGATGTTCATGTAAGCGGTATTACCAGCAAGTTGGTAATAATTCCACTGTGGACCAATCTCAGTGATTGGCTGGGTCAGAGTACCGCCATCCTTAACCTCATCGCGGGTCTTAGGATTGTTGTACGTCTTGCCCTTCTCTGGGATTGGGAGCTGATCCAGAGGAGTGTTTGCAGGGGAGCCGTCCTGTGGCTCAGTACCAGTGGTGGTAGAGCCGCCCTGATTATTTGATGGAGCACAACCGGCAAGGCCAAGGCCTGCGGCGGTGATACCAGTCAGAGCAAAGAACGAACGACGGGAAAAACTGTCAGCCATATGATCACCCATTTCGTTAAAGGCCTACAGATATTCACTTAACTATACGAAATTGCCTGAAAATACTCCATAGCAGAAACATTCCCGTAACAACCTAGTTCACTATTTGTAACAAAGAAAACCCGCACCTGGTTTTAAGTGCGGGTTTATAAAAATTTTATTGAATCTTTGTTACTCGTTAGAGATATGAGTAGCAGGAACCAGCTTACCGTCCTGATAAATCATACGCTCACGAGTACGCTCAATCTTTGGATCAGGAATTGGAATAGCCGAGAGAAGCGCCTTGGTGTAAGGGTCTTGTGGATTAGTGAAGACGTCTTCAGTCTCACCGTACTCAACAATCTTGCCCAGGTGCATAACAGCAACTGTGTCAGAAATATGACGAATAACAGCAAGATCGTGAGCAACAAAGAGATAAGAAATCTTCAACTGAACCTGAAGGTCCTCAAGAAGGTTAATAATACCTGCCTGAATGGAAACATCCAGAGATGCAATTGGCTCGTCCAAAAGAAGAATCTTTGGGCTTGTTGCAAGAGCACGAGCAATAGCAATACGCTGACGCTGACCACCAGAGAACTGAGATGGGAAGCGGTCAACATAGTCTGGGTTAATACCAACCAGACGCATAAGCTCACCAATACGAGTATTAATATCCTCTTTATTCCAACCCTGTGCCTGAAGTGGCTCAGCCAAAACGTCATAGACAGGCATACGAGGGTCAAGAGAACTCATTGGATCCTGGAAGATAACCTGAAGATCTTTACGAAGCTCTCTACGCTGTGCAGCGTTCTTAAGCTCAGCAACATCTTTGCCAAGGACCGTAATACGACCATCCTCAGGCTTCAGCAAATCCATAATCTGCATCAGAGTTGTTGATTTACCAGAACCAGATTCACCAACAAGCGCAAGAGTTTCTCCCTCATGGATCTCAAAGCTTGCACGGTCAACTGCAGTCATAGTGCCCTTGCTGCGTCTAATAAAGCCCTTACCCTGAACAGGGAATGTCTTGGTAAGATTCTCAACCTTGAGTACAACAGGACGCTCATTACGAGGGACATCAACCCACTTTGGAAGGATTGGCTCAAAGTCTGGATACACCTCAGCGTAAGTAAGGTTCTTCTCGCAAATCTCCTGAAGGTGGTGACAAGATGCCAGGTGGCCCTCAGCAGCATTTGCAGGAAGCAGCACTGGCTCTTTCTTGGAGCATTCCTCGGTAGCCATAGGACAACGTGGGTTAAATGGACAACCAGTTGGAATAGCAGCAAGTGATGGTGGATTGCCCTTAATAGGAACAAGCCTATGCTCTGCCTGAAGGTGAGGTTTTGGAACAGCACCCAGAAGGCCCATGGTATAAGGATGGCGAGGCTCAGCAAAAAGCGTATCAACACTTGCGCGCTCTACGCCACGACCTGCATACATAACCATAATGTCATCAGCGGTACCTGCAACAACACCAAGGTCGTGAGTAATCAGAACAACTGCTGCACCCGTCTCTTTCTGTGCAACCTTCAAGACGTCAAGAATCTGAGCCTGAATAGTTACGTCAAGAGCGGTGGTTGGCTCGTCTGCGATGATGATGTCAGGGTTGTTTGCAATAGCAATTGCAATAACAACACGCTGACGCATACCACCAGAGAACTCATGTGGGAAAGAATCCAAACGATTCTCTGGATCAGTAATACCAACAATGGAGAGAAGCTCAATACAACGCTTACGAACGTCTGACCTGCTCATATGAGGATTGTGGGTAAGCAGAGCCTCTGCAAGCTGATCTCCAATAGAGAACATTGGAGTCAAAGCAGACAGTGGATCCTGGAAGATCATAGAAATCTTAGTGCCACGAAGCTCTGACATCTCTTCGTCGGTCTTACCAATGAGCTCCTCATTACCAAGCTTAATAGAGCCAGTAACATGAGCGTTGTCATCAAGAAGACCAATAAGAGACAGAGCAGTTACTGATTTACCAGAACCAGACTCACCTACGATACCAAGAGTACGGCCGCCCCAAAGGTCAAAGTTAACACCGCGAACTGCGTCTACACGACCAGCCTCAGTATTAAAGGAAACCTTAAGGTTACGAACAGAAAGAACTGGATCTCCTGTTGGAGCACCCTTTGGACCGTTTGATTCAAGCAGCTCGTAGCGAAGGACATCGTCCATCTCTACACTTCCCTGCTTTGTTGAAGTAGTAGTAGTGTCAGACATTATGCACGCTCCGTAGTTTCTTCAGAAACGATGCTACCCTCAAGATCGCCAAGCTGAGCGTCATCCTTGGAAGAATCCTCTTCCTGATCTTTGACGCTACCAGCGGCGCGTGAATAAGGGTCAAAGGCATCGCGAAGGCCATCGCCGATGAGCTGCAGGCCAACACAAACAACAATCAGAAATGCCGATGGAATCAGAATCATCCATGGAGTAGTAAGCATTGCAGAAGAACCAGCACTCAGAAGGTAACCAAGAGAAGTATCTGGTGCTTTGATACCAAGACCCAAGAAGCTGAATGCAGTCTCAGAGTTAACGCCGCCAATAACAGCCAAGACCAAGTCAATAATAAGAATTGAACCAAGGTTTGGAATAAGGTGACGAACAATGATGGTAAATGGTGGAACACCCATATACTTAGCAGCCTTGACGTAATCTCTCTCACGCAAAGACAGAGCCATGGTGCGGATAGTACGCGCGCGGCCAATCCAACCAAAAGCAGTCAGACCAAAGATAAGCATGAGCCAACCAGACTCACCACCTGCTGCACGAACAATCATAGCAACCAGCAAGAAGCTAGGGATGACCATGAGCATATCAAGAAGCCACATACCAATCTTCTCTGGAATGCCACGGACATAGGCAATGGCAGTACCAATAATTGCAGAGATGATAGTAGTCAAGATTGCGTAGCTAATACCAATGGTCAACGAACGACCAAGGCCGTGGACAACGCAGGCATACAGGTCAATGCCAGCACCATCAGTACCAAACCAATGCTTTGCATTAGGAGCCATGTTAATTGCAGTAAAGTCAGCATCTGTGTAATTAAACGGAGTGGCATATGGTCCAAAAACTGCAATGAGAACCATAATTCCAAGAATAATCAAACCGATTACTGCAGAACGCTGGCGGAAGAAACGCCTTGCAATCAGGCCAGCATAGCTAATTCTTTTAACTTCTTTATTGTCAGACTTAGCATCTGCCTGAAGCTCACGCTCAGCGTTAGTAAGACCTGCATCAATGGAGACGTTTTTCTCGTCTTTGTTCTGAAGCTCTTCTTTAGACATGTCCGCCTCCTTAGCTCATCTTAATTCGTGGATCAAGAGCAGCAGCAAAGAGGTCAGCCAGAAGAGCGCCAACAAGAGTCATTGCGCCAGAGAATGCTGCAACTGCAACTGCACCGTGAATATTGTTGTTGTTAATACAGTTAATGAAGTACTCACCAAGACCGTGAATTGCAAAGACCTTCTCGGTCATAACAGCACCTGTGAAGATACCTGCAAGAGAGAAAGCAACTGAAACAGCGGTTGGAATCAAAGAAACGCGAAGAGCGTGCTTACGAATTGCCTTCTTACGAGTAAGTCCCTTTGCGCGAGCAGTACGGACATAGTCTGCGTGCATCTCGTCAAGCAGGTACGTACGCTGAGAGAGGTGGTAACCAACGGAGCTTACGATAGTAAGAACAATGGTTGGAAGAATAATGTGCTGGAGGAAGTCAATGAGCCAAGTGAAGAAATTTCCGGTATCTCCACTGGAAAGATCGGTAACGTAGAAAATACGAGAACCGGCACGTGCGTTAATCTCGATTGCTGCAAAAACAATCAAGATTGCCATAACAACGGTTGGAATAACCAGCAAAACCGAAGCAACACCACTTAAGAAGCGGTCCTGCCACTGATACTGACGCTGGGCGGTATAAACGCCCAGGCTAACACCAATAACAACTGACAAAATAGTTGCTGGAGTCATAAGCTCAATAGAAGCCATAAACTTTGAGCTCATCTCACGGTTAACATTATCGCCTGTTGGAGTCATACCAAGATCAAACTTGGTAAATAGATTGGTAACCCAAACCTGATAACGTTCAATAACTGGAGTCTTATCATTCAGATTAGTCCTATACAGGTTTTCCTCAATAGACTCCTGTGGAGGACGTGGAGTACGCTGCTCAAAGTTGGAGCGTGGGTTCATAAACGATGATGCGAGGAAGAATGTGAGCGAAGTTGCAACAAAAATCATCACAATGTAGCTCAAAATCCTCTTTGTAACGTACCAAACAAACCGTGCCATTGACTCTCCTCACCGCCTTGCGCTTATCCAACTGATAAGCGAGGTTTTCTCGGTATGGCAACCTAGCATTCCTACAACAAACATGCCGTGAATACACAGCAAAGTGCAATTTTACCATGGATAAGCTGCTTAACCCAAAAAATATCTCTTAGATAAGCAAGATTATGCATACCAATCCCAGTAAAACGTATCCACATATAATGACTGTTTGACTCCAGCGTACAGGTCACAATCAAATTTGTTTACATATGAGAAACGTTATTGAAAATTCTGTTAAGAAGTAAAAGAAAACTACTATCTGTCGCGTCCAACCATTTTGCCGTTATTCCTAACAGTAAATTTTCGCATGCTCCGCAGGCTACGAATAAAAAATGCCGAGAAACTCGGGTTTCTCGGCAGGTAATTCAAATATGCAAGCGACTGCTTAGCCAATAGCGCCAACAGGGAACGTCAAAGCCATCACAATAGCGCAAACCAAGAAGATGGTTGTAGTGATGACGGTAAGGCGATCAAGGTTCTTCTCCATAATGCCTGAACCAGCGCTTGCGTTATACATAGATGCAGCAATCATGTCAGAAACGCCGGTGCCCTTTCCGGAGTGTGCCAAAACAAGCAGCACCGTCAAAATGCCAGAAAGTACAAACAGCACTAAAAGAATTGTATTCAGAACGCCCACGAGGTTCCCCCTCTTGCTGGCGAGAAGATCCAGCCCTAGTTATTTTCACGTACAAGAGAAAAGAATAGCACACGCCACTCCCCTTTGGGAATGACGTGTGCCAAGTTGCAAAACAAACAAGAACTTAACAAATGAGCCAAGCGCCTCACCGGTGGTAAGGAACTTTGTCAGAGTTTAGTTCATTGCGCTCTTAACCATTGCAACGAAGGAATCGGCCTTGAGAGATGCGCCACCAACAAGTGCGCCGTCGACGTCCTCTTTCTCGAGGAAGCCACCAACGTTTTCTGGCTTAGCAGAGCCACCGTAGAGAATACGAATGCCATCTGCAATTTCTGCACCAAAGATCTCTACCAGGGTCTTACGGATTGCACCGCAGACTTCCTGTGCGTCATCGGCAGTTGCAGTCATACCAGTACCAATTGCCCAGATTGGCTCATAAGCAATAACGTACTTGGAAGGATCTGTAATCTCTAGACCCTTGGTATCTGCCTTAATCTGTTCAACAACAAACTGAACGTGAGTTCCGGCGTTACGAACCTCAAGAGACTCACCGCAGCAAGAAATAGGAACAATGTCATGAGCCATCAGTGCCTTTGCCTTGCGGTTAATGTCCTCGTCGGTCTCGCCAAAGTAGCCACGACGCTCGGAGTGACCAATGATGCAGTAAGTTGCACCAACAGAGGTCAGCATTGCTGGAGAGGTCTCACCAGTAAATGCACCAGACTCCTCCCAGTACACATTCTGAGCAGAGAGAGCAACAGAAGAGTTGGCCTGGGAAAGAACCTCAGAGACGCCCTTAAGGTCTACAAGAGGTGGAGCAATAACAACATCAACGTTTCCGGTACCGGAAGCAAGCTGATCGACAATTCCCTGAGCAAGCTCAACGCCCTCAGCGAAAGTCTCATTCATCTTCCAGTTACCTGCAATCATACGATTACGCATCGAGAAGCGCCTCCACTCCTGGAAGTGCCTTACCCTCAACGAGCTCCATGGAAGCGCCGCCACCAGTGGAGATCCAGCTCATCTTGTCAGCAAGGTGGAACTTGTTAACTGCTGCAACGGAATCGCCGCCGCCGATAATAGAGGTGCAATCAGCATCTGCAACAGCACGAGCAACAGCCTCGGTGCCCTTTGCAAACTGGTCAAACTCAAAGACGCCCATAGGACCATTCCAGAAGACGGTCTTTGCGCCCTTGATAGCCTCAGAGTAAAGCTCAACAGTCTTAGGACCAATGTCCATACCCATGCGGTCTGCAGGAATCTGATCGGAAGGAACTACCTCACCAACAGCGTCCTCACCAAAGTGATCGGTAACAACGTTGTCAACAGGAAGCAGAATCTTAACGCCCTTCTCCTCTGCCTTCTTGAGCATCTCGCCTGCGCGCTCAATCCAGTCTGGCTCCTGAAGAGAAGTACCAACGGTATAACCCTTTGCCAAGAAGAAGGTATATGCCATACCGCCACCAATGATGAGGGTATCAGCGGAGTCGATAAGGTGATCAAGAACACCAATCTTAGAAGAAACCTTGGAGCCACCAACGATAGCTACAAGTGGGCGCTCTGGGTTAGAGAAGATAGAGGTAAGAGTGTCAACCTCTTTCTCAAGCAGGAAGCCTGCGTATGCAGGAAGGTAAGCTGCTGGTCCCACAACAGAGCCTTGTGCACGGTGAGCGGTACCAAAGGCGTCAAGAACAAAGATGTCGCCATAAGATGCAAGGGTCTTTGCAATCTCTGGATCGTTCTTCTTCTCACGCTTGTCAAAGCGGACGTTCTCAAGAACAAGAACCTCGCCGTCCTTGAGTGCGTCTACAGCCTCACGGGCTTTCTCGCCATAGGTGTCCTCAACAAACTTAACCTCGTGGCCAAGAAGCTCAGCAAGCTTCTCTGCAGCTGGACGCAGGGAAAGCTCTGGCTGGAAGCCGGTGCCATCTGGACGGCCAAGGTGGCTCATCAGGATGACCTTTGCGTTGTGGCCGAGAAGATACTGGATGGTTGGAAGTGCAGCGCGAACGCGGGTGTCGTCAGTAACAACGCCGTCCTTCAGAGGTACGTTGAAGTCAACGCGCATAAGAACGCGCTTGCCATCAACATCTGCATCGCGGACAGTCTTCTTTGTAAAAGCCATGTCACTCCTTTAAATACGTTTCCAACAAAAGAAGGCGCGATCGCGGCAGATGCTGCGACCGCGCCTAAGGCGTCTATGTAACTAGAACTTAAGCAACGAACTTCTCGAAGTACTTGATGGTGCGGACCATCTGAGAAGTGTAGGAGTTCTCGTTGTCGTACCAAGAGGTGACCTGAACAAGAGTGGTGCCATCGCCAAGGTCAGAGCACATGGTCTGAGTTGCGTCGAAGATGGAGCCGTGAGTCTCACCGACGATGTCGCGGGAAACGATGTCATCCTCGTTGTATCCAAAGGTCTCTGGGATGGTCTCTGCATATGCCTTCATTGCAGCGTTGACCTCGTCAACGGTGACCTTCTTGTCAACAACAGCATAGAGGTTGGTGAGGGAGCCAGTTGGCGTAGGAACGCGCTGAGCAGCACCAATGAGCTTGCCGTTGAGCTCAGGAAGAACAAGGCCAATAGCCTTAGCAGCACCAGTGGAGTTAGGAACGATGTTCTCTGCACCAGCACGGGAACGACGGAAGTTACCCTTGCGCTGTGGGCCGTCGAGGATCATCTGGTCACCAGTGTATGCGTGAATGGTGGTCATGATACCGGACTTGATAGTTGCGAAGTCGTTGAGACCCTTTGCCATAGGAGCAAGGCAGTTGGTGGTGCAGGAAGCTGCGGAGATGATGTTGTCATCTGCAGTGAGGGTCTCATGATTAACGTTGAAGACAACGGTTGGGAGGTCATTGCCTGCAGGAGCAGAAATGACAACCTTCTTAGCACCAGCGTTGATGTGAGCCTGTGCCTTGTCCTTAGAAGTGTAGAAACCGGTGCACTCAAGAACAACGTCAACGTTGAGATCGCCCCAAGGCAGGTTGTTAGCGTCTGCCTCCTTGTAAATAACAATCTCGTGACCGTCAACGATGATGGAGTGGTCAGTTGCCTCTACCTTGTGATCGCGGGAATAGTTGCCCTGAGTAGAGTCATACTTCAGAAGATATGCAAGCATCTCTGGAGAAGTAAGGTCGTTGATTGCAACAATCTCGGAACCCTCGTGACCAAACATCTGCCTAAATGCAAGGCGACCAATGCGGCCAAAACCGTTAATAGCAACCTTTACTGCCATACGTAATGCTCCTTTCGGTGACCCAGAGCCATTCTCCGGATTCATTAACATTTAAACCGTACACCGAGTATTTTACCGCACTCGCCGATAACTTATGCATCTTTTTCTAAATCCTGAACGATTTTTTCCAAACGAAGCAATCGGTGATACATGGCGGACTTGGATACGGGTGGTACAAACGACTCCCCCAGCGCTGATAATGACAGCTCAGGGTTATCTTTTCGTGCAAGACAAAAATCTCTGACCGCTGGCGGCAGAGCTCTGAGTCCAATGAGTTTCTCGGCCTTTTCTATGAGCGCTAACTGGTCTGCCGCTGCATTTGAGGACCGTGTTTGATTTGCCATCTCTGCGTTGACAACTCGGTTGACGTTGTTGCGATAATGCTTTTGAACACGGGTAAACGCGATAGCGCGCGCCATAGTGGGCGCACCAATCTCTCGCAAAAACTTGATGATGTCGTCAGAACTCTTAAGGTAGACAGCATAAATTTCTCTGGTTCGCATGAGCGCATTGGTATGACGGTTACGATGATTAAGCCGCGCCTTGACTCCAATGGATCCCATAAGTTTTACCAGCTCAGTGGCAAATCTTTCTCCCGAGACAGCAATCTCTAAGTGAAAATCTTTTAAGGGATCGGCCAAAAATCCACCCGCCATAAACGCTCCGCGCAAAAAAGCTCGCTGCGCCTGTTTGGTGCGAATAATACTCTTTGGAATGCCGCTTACCAGGCCTTCTCCTGGTATATAAATGCCAAGAGCGGAAAGTGCTTCTGCAAGCGAATCCTGGTTAGAAATCTCAAGCAAATAGTTGCGTTTTTTATGCATGATAGAGCGACGGTACTCAACGGAAGTACCCAGATCAAACAGACGGCGAGAAGAACTAATAACTGTTCGGGCAACCGTGCCAGTCTCAGTAACAATACGAACGGCAAATTTGCCAGGACCATGCATCGATAACGTGCCGGAAACACGAATAAGCGCAGAAAGCTGTGCTAATTCACAGTCCGTCTGAATTTCTGGTACGCTGACCAGCTCATTTTTTACCAAGGCAGTATAGGACATGACAGATTAACTTCTACTCAGCCTGCTGAGACTTCTTCTGAGCCGTATCAAGATCGCGATGGAAAAGCGTTACGCGGTAGCCCTGGCTGGTAAGATGCTCTGCCGTAGCACGTGCGATTGCAACGCTTCTATGCTGGCCACCCGTGCAACCTACCGCAATAGAAAGCAAACTCTTGCCCTCCTGCACATAGCCAGGCATTACTACATCAAGCAGCTCAAACCAAGACTTAAGGAATTTCTTAGTAGTGCCGTGCTCAAGGACAAACTGAGCTACTGGCTCATCAAGACCGGTAAGTGGTCTGAGCTCTGGATCATAGTAAGGATTAGGCAGGAACCGCACGTCAATCATAAGGTCAGCCTCAACGGGCAAACCATTTTTGAAGCCAAAGGAAAATACGCTAACATCCATAAGCTGCTGTTCAGCAAGCTCTGAAAATGCGCGACGAAGACGACTCTTGAGCGTATTAGTACGCATAGATGAGGTATCTAGGACCACATCTGCCAGCGCTTTTATGTCCTGTAGCTGTGCGCGCTCCTTAGAAATTGCAGATGAGAGATTTTCTCCCTCCTGCGCTAAAGGATGACGACGGCGATTCTCGCTATAGCGACGCATAAGTACTTCGTCTGAGGAATCCAGATAGACAATCTTGTACGTGAGCTCGTGATCTGCAAGAGACTTCAGAGCTTCAGAGATGTCATCAAAAAGACCTTGCGAGCGCAAATCGCAGGTAACGGCCAAGTGGCGGCCAACACCTGTATTAATGCCCACAAGGTTAGAAAGCTGCAAAATAAGAGCTGGTGGCAGGTTATCAATACAGAAATAACCCATATCCTCAAACACATGAAGCGCCTGCGTGCGACCCGATCCAGACATACCCGTAATAATGACAATGTCGGGAATAACTGAAGATGTAGGATCGTTTTTCTTCACAGGCGCTCCTTAAATACGTGACGAGAAAACCTTACCGCTCCAAGCGTTAATCCTCAAGTGCTGCTGCAAACCAAGAGGTAATTGAAGTCGGGTGCGTAATGGCAGTACCTGAAACAACTGCCCAAGCTCCTGCATCAAGAGCATCTTTTGCGTCTTGTGGCGTGTGCACGTGGCCTTCGCAAATGATAGCAATACCTGGGAACTCAGTAGTTGCCTGCTTGAGAAGGGCAATGTCAGGACCATCATCAAGCGTTGTATCAATAGCAGCCTTATTGTGAGAAAGCGTAGTTGAAACAAGGTCACAACCAGCAGCAACAGCACGACGGATATCATCCATAGTCATGCAGTCAGCCATAATCAGTACGTCAGACTCTGCGCGCAGAGCTGCAACGGTCTCTTCAAAGGTTCTACCATCTGGCCTTGAACGGTCTGTTGCATCCAGGGCAACAACATCTGCGCCAGCGTGAATACAAGCACGCGCATGGCGAAGCGTAGGAGTAATGTAGACGCCTTCATGACCCTCTTTCCAGAGGCCAATAACAGGAATTTCAACCCTACCCTTAATGGCAGAGATATCAGACAAGCCCTGGCACCTAATAGCTGCAGCGCCGCCAAGCTCACAGGCGCGCGCAATCTGAGCCATGGTCTCTGGATGCCTCATAGGCTCACCAGGATACGCCTGGACGCTGACAATGAGCTTTCCTTTAAGTGACTCAACAAGCTCTGAATATGCCACGGTATTCTCCTCACAAGAATGTACGTACGTTAAAGATGCGTGTCTTTGCGGCGTGTCTGGTCAGCAAATAATTTACCTGCTGACCTTCTTTTTCCTAAAGACGTGTCTCTAAATAGCCAGGTAGAACAAGGTTTTCTGCAGCTCCAATAAGAGGAGCTTCTCCACCAAGCGTGCCCTTCACAAGAGGCGTTGCCTGAACGGGAGGCATTGCCTGCAGCTTAAATGCAGCTTCAAGTGCCTCGTGCCAGTACTTGCCGCACTCTGCAACGGAGCCAGACAGAATGATGACAGAAGGGTCAAGCATGTTGCACATGCTGCCCAAGACCTCACCAAGCGCGCGGCCTGAGCGCTCCTCTGCAGCCTGCGCGATCTTCTCGCCAGCAAGAGCCCTGCGATCAATCTCAGCACCATCAAGAGCAGAACCGTCTTCAAGCGTGTCGGAGCCGCCAAGGCGGACGTACTCGCGAATAATGCCAGGACCTGCAGAAACAGGCTCAAGGTGAGAAGTTCCACCACAGGGGCAATCAACGCCTGCAGCTGCTGGAGTTGCAACGTGACCAATGTGACCAGCCTCGTCGTGAGCACCCAGCATCAAGATGCCGTGGTTCACAAAGGCGCCACCAATGCCCGTGCCGACTGCTACGGTAAGAACGCTATCTTTGCCGTGACCAGCACCGTGGCGAGCCTCGCCCAGAGCGTGAGCATGAACGTCATTAAGAACGCTGCACGGAAGGCCAAACTCACTGGTAACTGCAGAGCCAAGAGCAGTTCCACCCCAGCCGGGCATAAGCTCATTTGCATAGGTGATGTCGCCCGTACGAGGGTCAACAACACCAGCAGAAGAAATGCCCACGCCAGAGATGGTAAGGCCCAGCTCCTCCGCACGAGAAAGAGCCTCTCTAATTGCCTGCAGAACGGTGGCAAGGACCTGCTTGCCACCCTCTTTTGCGTTGGTAGGAACCTTCTTTACGGACTGGACGTTTGGAGCGTCAGAGCCGTTAAGAGTAACTATGCCACAAGCAATTTTTGTGCCGCCAATATCAACGGCGCAAACATGTGTTGGAGAAACAAACTTAGAGTCCATGGTGTCCCCTCTTGTTTAGAGAAGGCCGTTTGCAATAAGAACCTGCTTGATTGCCTCACGGTTCTGTCCATCAAGTGGCTTAACAGGGCGAGGCATCTGGTCAGAATCAAAAATGCCCATGAGGTTAAGTGCGCACTTGAATGCACCAACGCCAGCACCATAGCCCTGAACGCCTGAAGTGACATCAAAGATGTGGGAAATCTCGTTAAGTCGGTCCTGCTCACGCTTGACCTCTGCCCAGTTACCTTCCTGAGCTGCCTTCCACATGCGGACGTAGCCCTCTGGCTCAACATTAGCAAGGCCAGGAACAGAACCATCTGCACCAGAAAGAAGGGCGCCGTCAACAACAATCTCATGGCCGGTCAGAAGGGTCAGGGGATGACCGTTCTTCTCGTTCTCCTGAACAAGATACCTGAAGGAGACGTCATCGCCAGAAGAGTCCTTAACGCCTGCAAGAACACCCTCTGCGCCCAGACGAGCAAGCATCTTCCAAGGAAGCTTAGTGTGAACACAGACAGGAATGTCATACGCAAACAGAGGTGCATCCAGCTCCTGGTGAAGAATGCGGAAGTGCTCCTCAACATCAGCTGGGCCGCCAAGTGCGTAGAAAGGAGCGGTTGCTACAAGAGCATCTGCGCCCAGTGCGAGGGCACGGCGACCATGCTCTAAGACACGCTCGGTCTCGGTATCAATGATGCCCACAAGGACCGGAACACGGTGGTCAACAATGCGAACAGCCTCGCGCACAATCTGATCGCGACGCTCATCTGTGGCAAAAACAACCTCGCCAGAAGAGCCAAGGAAGAACAGGCCGTCTACGCCAGCCTCAATGAGACGATTAATAGAGCGCTCAAACGACACAACATCAAGCTGATGGTCTGGGGTATCTGGGGTTACAACTGGTGGAACAACACCGCTAAATGGTACGTTACTGGACATGCTTTATCCTTTCACACGTTGGAAAATCCAACTGGTTTCATACAACAATGTACTGAAGTAGCCGACCAAAGCATTGATCAAAAGCAACTTCAAAGAACCTACGTAATTATAGTCCGCTTAGTTATGACAAAGCCCTGATATAACCTCGCAGAGATAGTTGATTTGCTCGTTCTCAAACTGATTGATGCGCTCGTGGCCAAACTTGGGATATACACGCATCTCTTTCTGCCCCGTCAGGCGATTGTACAGCGCAAACGTTCCCTCAGTTGGCGCGCTCTGGTCCAGCAGAGCCGTGCCGATAAGCGCAGGCACACGCACCAGCTCTGCCGCGCACGCGCTGTCGAGAAGACCGACCACGTCGATAGCTGCATCTGACTGCGGAGTGTCTCCGCACCCGACAACCGTGCGCAGGGTTGTTGCGTTGTCGGCAAAGAGCGGGTTCAGTGCCATGGTAACGCTCACTTCCTTGGGCAGAAGTGCCGCAGCGAACAACGCCTGCGAGCCGCCTAGACCTTCTCCCCAGGTGACGGTTGTGCGCCCGAGGAAGCGCGATGCAACCGCGGTAGTTACCAGTGCGTCATCGATGAGCTGCTTAAGCGTGGAGGATGCGGCGTCATCTGGGTTGATGAGCGCGCGGGCAAGCTCCTCTGCGGTCAACGCTCCCCTCCAAGCGTCTTTGAGTAACGCTTCGCACGGGCGAGCCTCTAGGGCTACAACAGGCATGCCAAGCGCCGAGAAACGCAATAGGTGCAGCCAGCTACGCACTCCCCGACCAAGATCGGAGAAGAGCACCACCGCGGGCAGTTCTGCCGCAGCTAGCGGTTCTGCCACCGACACACCTACTGGAAGGATGACACGAGCACTCAGCTGCGTCTGGTCAGTTGAGGTGAATGTGATGCGCTTAAACGTTGCCGCCTGGGTAGCAGACGGAAGCTCAACCACACTTTCTACCTGCGCATTTTGTGCAAACGTTACTGACGTCTCCCAAAATGATTCAAAGTTTGATGGTCTCAGCCACGCGCCGCGATAAGAGCGAGCAACTTCAAGCCTTTGTGTTAAACCCCTCATGCTTTCACCTCGCCTTCTGCTTGAGCAGGAAATGACGAGTCCAGCGCTTCAAGAGCTTGCTCTCCCTTGTCTGAACAGAAGAAATCAATGATCTTATCGTCAAAATCGCCAATCTCTTCATGCGCATATCCAGGATAAAGAAGATGTCTCTTTGGGCAGGTCAAGGCATTGTAAGCCGCAAACTGAGCCTCGGGAGGAACTACCGGATCATCAAGTCCGGTGCCAAAAAGCACAGGACAAGTAACCAGGCGTGCAAAATTAGCTGAATCAATATAGGCAAGCTTTGCAAAGACCTCATCAACGCGAGAACCATCCGCGTCAAACCAGCGGGAATAATAACGGATGCCCTCGTAGGCAACCTCATCAGCATTAAGCTCCCACACACACCTAAAATCAGTGAGGAAGGGATAAAGAATTGCTGCCCTATTAATCAGGTCTTGATTGAGTGCGCAGGTAGCAAGACCAATACCGCCTCCCTGCGAGGCGCCGTTTACAAAAACGCGATCTGTATCAATTCCTTCAAGCTGTCTAACAATTCTGCAGAGCAAGCGAATGTTCTGATACAGATGAACAAAGTAAAGGTCCTCTACAGGTCCATCTAGTCCAAGTACCAAGTGACCAGAGACAGTAGTGCTCTTGTACGAGCTTCCGTCCAAGCTGTGGCCACCTTGTCCAGGATTATCAAGTGCAATCAGCGAGCAGCCCAAGCCCAAAAATGAGCTCTGCTCAAACCAACTGCGAGAAGATCCTGGATAGCCATGGAACTGTAAAACAAGCGGAGTTTGTACGCCTGAGGCAGTCTGTGGGCGCAGGTACTTTGCGTAGACTTCCGCGCCATCAATACCTGCAAATGTAAGATCAAAAAAGTGAGCTGAAGCAGTTGACGTGACCTCTGTTGAAGGAACAATCTGCCAGCTTAGAGGAGCGTTATCTGCTTCCTCCATACGTGCCTTCCAAAACGCCTCAAAATCCGAAGGATAGGGCGTCAAAGCATGAGCTGCCTTCAATTCTGCAAGCTCAAGCGTTTCTTGGTGCATTGATCCACCTAACAAGCTAAAAGAGCGCAGCCTAAGCTGCGCTCTAGTCAAACAAAAACGTAAGCGCTACTCACCCAGTTTAGGATGAAGCAAAGATGGTGCAGCACCCAAAAGCGTCTTAGTGTAAGGATCTGTTGGATGCTCAAAGACCTGCTTAGCAGGACCATCTTCCATGATCTGGCCGTGATTCATAACGATGATGCGGTCAGAAACATAGCGGACAGTTTGAATATCGTGCGAAATAAAAATCATCGAGAGACCCAGCTCAGACTTGAGGTCAGTGAGCAGGTTCAAGATCTGCGCGCGAACAGAAACGTCCAGTGCGGAAGTAGGCTCGTCAGCAATGATTGCCGATGGGTTCAGAGAAAGCGCGCGTGCAATAGCAACACGCTGACGCTGACCACCAGAGAGCTGACCAGGAAGGGCGCGAAGTGCGGAATGTGGAAGTCCTACCAGACCGACAAGCTCATTAATACGGGCTTCTCGCTCCGCCTCTGTGCCTACCTTATGCACGAGCAGTGGATCCATAAGCTGGTCTTTAACAATCATACGAGGGTTAAGAGCAGTTGCTGGGTCCTGGAAGACAACAGAGACAACGCGGCCAATCTGCTTTCTAAGCTCTGGAGTACGCTTGGTAACATCCATTCCCTTGAAGTACACATGACCGGACGTCGGTGACTGAAGGCCACACATGACATTTGCAGTAGTGGACTTTCCGCAGCCAGACTCACCAACAATACCAATGGTCTCGCCAGGCATAAGCTTGAGAGAAACATTCTGTACTGCGTGAACCTTATTAGGCTTAAAGATTGAACCCGTACGTGTTTTAAACGTAACCGAAATATCATCGAGGAAGATAATTGGCTGTTCTTCAGATGTTGTAGCCATTTACCTCACCTCCTTTTGAGAACGCTCAAGGTAAGGCACAAGACCATGCTCCTTCAGATACTCATCAGGCAGCTCGGAGAAACGATGGTGCTTACCAGGAATCTCCTTGATAACAGGGTGAACCTCAAGACCCAGATCTGGGTGGCTCGAACGAGGAGCAAACCTATCGCCTGTTGGGAAGTCTTCTGGAGAAGGAACAGAACCTGGTACCTGGTGAAGTCTGGTACCGTCCTGAGCGCCTTCCTCAATGGAAAGAACAGAGCCGAGAAGACCGCGGGTGTACTCGTGAACAGGATTGGTCAGAAGCTCAGTAGTAGCTGCCTGTTCAATAACCTGGCCAGCATACATAACGGTAATCTCAGAAGCAACCTCTGCAACAAGTGCAAGGTCATGGCTTACAAAGATCATTGCGAAGCCAAGACGACGCTGGAGGTCATTCAAGAGCTTGATGACCTGCTTCTGAACAGTAACGTCCAGAGCGGTTGTTGGCTCGTCGCAAATAACCAGTGAAGGATCGCGGGTTAATGCCATAGCAATCAGAACACGCTGACGCTGACCACCAGAAAGCTCATGTGGATAAGACTCAAGCGTACGCTTTGGATCCAGGCCTACAAGCTCTAGAAGCTCCTCTGCGGAACGAGTGCCTCCCCTGCTGGTAAGTTGCTTCATCTGAGAAGAGATAAGCATGGAAGGGTTCAGCGAAGACAGAGCATCCTGGTACACCATTGCAAGCTCGTGACCAAGCAGCTTGCGGTGCTCTTCTTTGGAGAGCTTCAGGAGGTCTTGGTCTTTGTAGAGAACCTGACCAGTAATGGTTTCCTTTGGATCAGTCAGACCCATGATGACCTTGGTGGTAATAGACTTTCCGCAGCCAGACTCGCCAACCAGTGCCATGCACTGACCAGGACGAACATCAAAGCTTACATGGTCAACAACCTTAACGTCTCCGTGAGACTCAAAGCTGATGCAAAGATCTTTAACGCTGAGCAATGGAGCAACATCAAAGTCTGGCTTACGTCTGTCTGTTCTAGACAGCTCAACCTCTTTGAGTGCATTAAGTCTGCGCTCAAGGGACTCTGCCTGCTCTGCATATGCACGAACTGGATCAGACGCAAGAATGTCATCTGCACGCCTGGAGTCAGAGTTCTCTGTATCTACAGGAGCTCCAGGTGCTGCTGCCATAGCGTCAGTAAGACCCTCGGAGAGGATGTTCAGTGCCAGGCAGGTCATCATAATAGCCAGGCCTGGGAAGAATGCCTGCCACCAACGACCAGCAAGAACGCCAGCGCGAGCATCAGCCAGGATATTACCCCATGTAGGAGTTGGCTCTGCAATACCAGCGCCAATAAAGGTCAAAGATGCCTCAAAGATGATTGCGTCTGCAACAAGCGTAACGGTAAAGACCATGATGGGAGCAATGCAGTTACGAAGAACGTGCTTCCACAAAATCCAAGGTGCACGAGCACCAGAAACAATGGTTGCCCTTACGTAATCCTCGCCGTACTCACTTACGATGTTTGCACGAACAATACGCGCAATCTGTGGCGTGTACATAAAGCCAATGGCAAAGATGATTGAAGGAACGCTGTTACCAAGAATAGAAACAAAGACTGCTGCAAGTGCAATGCCTGGGAACGACATGATGATGTCGAGCACACGCATAATGACCTCAGAGACAGCCTTCCTAGAAACAGCGGCAATAGCACCAATAATTGAGCCACACAGTAGCGCCATACCCGTAGCACCAAAACCAATGACCAGTGAATACTGACCACCATAGAGCATACGAGAAAGAATATCGCGGCCCTTATCGTCAGTACCAAAAATGAATCCATTGCCTGGAGCCTGACGAGCATTAAAAATCTCAAGTGGGTTATGTGGAGCAATAAAGTTTGCAAAGACAGAAGCAAGAACAACAAAGACAAGAATGACAAGAGCAATCTTGGAAGCTGTCTTCATCTTCTTAAAGCCACCAAAGGTTGAACCCTTCGCAGCAGCTTCTTCGAGCTTCTCGACTTGTTTTTTTCTCATTTGTACCATCGCACTACACCGTCCTAATGCGTGGGTTAATCAAGATGTACAACATATCAACAACAATGTTGATGATGATGAAGGACAGTGCAACGACAACAACAACGCCCTGAACAAGCATTGCCTCGTTACCCTGGATGCCCTCAAGAATTGCGGTACCCATGCCAGGAAGGTTAAAAATAACCTCAATAACAACGGCGCCACCCATGAGGTAACCAATCTTCAGGCCAAGTGTGGTTACAGGGGTAATAAGAGCGTTGCGAAGTACGTTTCTTGCGATGACGATTCTCTCTGGAATACCAGCGCCGCGAGCAGTGCGGACGTAGTCCTTATCCAGCTCCTCGACCATTGCGGTACGAACAATACGGGTCATCTGACCAGACATTGGAACCGCAAGTGCAAATGCCGGCATAATCATACGAGCAAAGTAGCCGACAAGATTTACCGTAGGATCTGGTAGTGCTCCAGAGGCTGGTAGCAGCTTAAGCGTAGACGCAAAGACCAGAATCAAAAGAACTGCCAACCAGAATGATGGCGTTGCAAGACCGGCAATTGAGAATACGCGGATGATTTGATCGGGCCATTGATCTCTATAGAGAGCCGCAATAACGCCCAACGTAAACGAAACTATTGCGCCAATGAAGAGACCCATAAAGGTCAACTGCATAGTTACTGGCAGAGCCTTTGAAATTCTTTCAGCAACTGAATAGTGAGAAGTGCCGTAGGTACCCAAGTTTCCATGAGCAACATCACCGATATAGCGTACATATCTCACAGGCCATGGATCATCAAGGCCATTCTCAATGTGATACTGCTGGATGGCTTCTTCAGAAGCAGACTCGCCTAAGGCATTGTATGCAGGATCTACATGCGAGAAAGACATTAGGAAGAATACGAGAAAGGTGACGCCTAGAGCCATAATCGGCAGCGCAATAAGACGGCGTCCGATAAGACGTAATAGGTTGTTCACTATCTCCCCCTCTCTCTTTAAAACAAACCGTACAAAATAAAATTTGATGAGACTTTGTGCACCTCAGGACGAAATTTTGCGCACAAGAGCCCGAGCGTTATAGGTAAAACGCTCGGGCCCCAATGTATGAGATGCTAAGCGCGTGATGGCAACAAATTAGCTAGCAGTAACTGTGTTGACATCAATGAAGGACAGACCGGTGGTTCCGATACCCTTGAAGCCCTTGAGAGCAACGCCGTTGCTGTTTGGCTTCTCGCTCCAGGAAGCAGTGAAGGTCTTAGCAAAGAGAACTGGGTACAGAGGTACGTTCTCAGCGATGATATCGAAGCACTCGTTCCAAGTGGACTGCTGATCAGCGCCAGACTGGCCAAGAGCCTTGCTCATGAGCTCGTGAAGCTTATTCCACTCAGCAGACTCCTTCCATGGGCAACGCTTGGTCATCCAGACATTATCGCCATACCACCAGTTGAGCAGCAGGTCGACGTCTGCACCGAAGCAGGAAGGATCGCCAGGGGCAAGCAGGATGTCCCAAGAGCCGTCAGCTGCGTCAATTGCAGCATAGGTTGCTGGAGAAGTATCGGAAACGATGCTTACGTTAAAGCCAAGTGCGTCGAGGTCGTTCTTGACCTGAGTTGCCATGGACTTAACCTGCTCGTTATCGGTGGTGCGAAGAACGACATCACCAGGAGTGATACCAGACTCAGAAATGAGCTTCTTAGCCTTATCAACATCGTGTGCATAGACAGTGGATGCCTTGTGATAGTTAGCAAAGGAAGAAGGAAGGTAGCTGGTGGCAACCTCAGCCTGACCAGAGAATGCGTTTGCAAGCATCTTGTCTGTATCAAGTGCATAGAGGCATGCCTGGCGAACCTTAACGTTGTCCCAAGGAGCCTTGCCAAGGTTGAACATTGCAAAGCGGACACCAAAGCCCTGAACAGCGTCAACGGTGCAGCCTGCGCCCTTGAGCTGATCTACAGCGTCTGCAGGAACCATTTCCATAGCAAGAGTGGTTCCATCCTGCTGAGCGGTCAGACGAGCGGTTGGATCCTTAAGGACGTCATAGTGGAGCTTCTCGTCCTTAGCAGGAGTTGCGCCGTTGTAGTTTTTGTTAGGAACAAGGTCAAGAGTGTTGTCAGAGATGGACTCAAACTGCCATGGACCAGAACCAACTGGCTGCTTCTTCATCTCATCCTGGGAGCTGCTTGCTGGAACAACGCGAACAATGGACAGACGCTCCTTGAGGAGGGAGAAGTTAGCAATAGTGGTCTTAACGGTGACAGTCTTGTCATCCTTCTTCTCTACGGAAGCAATTGGGGAAAGCATTGGGACGTAAACGCTACCCTTAGCAGCGGAACGGTTGAAGGACTCAACAACGTCATCTGCCTTAACTTCATTACCATCAGAGAACTTTGCGCCGTCACGGAGGGTAATCTCAAAGGTGTAATCGTCAACCTTCTTAGGATCAGCAGTAGCAAGCTCATTGAAGGTGGAATAGTCGTGGAAGTTTAGGCCATAGAGACCCTCAACTACCTGCCAGTTAACACCAAGGGCAAGTGCTGATGAAGTAGTAGATGGATCATAGTTCTGTGTTGAATAAGCGGTTCCAGCAGTAATTGTGCCGCCGCCTTCCTTTCCAGATGGAGCCTCAGCTGCCTTCTGCTGTCCGCCACCGCAAGCGGTGAGGCCAAGGCCAGCTGCTACAGTTGCTCCGCCAAGGAAGCCGCGACGCGAAAGTGGACGGTTAATAAACTCGCTCATTTCTGCCTCTTTCTAAAAACTCTCCTTGCCACAACGTGGCACCAATGCCACTTGTGTGGCTTACATCTACATAACTATATGAAGAAAAGATATTTCTTCTGAACACAGTTCGCCCAACGGTACAAAAATATCGCCCATTGGCTGCTCAAAATATGAAAACGTGTTTTGTTGTATTATTTACTACATATAAATCTTAATAGCAGCTAAGAAGGCCCGCAGATAGCGGGCTTTATTATTATTTTACCTTATCAAATATATAAAATATTTAACTAACTACATAAGTAGTAATCATTGTCAACTACCGTTTACCGATGATTTGCTACCGTTTACCTTTAGAAATTACGGATATGTTGTGAAGATTAAACAAGAGTCAGTCCAAAATGAACTGACTCTTGTCTTAGAACAGCAAAAACACCTCAAAATTACTTAGCTAAATCTACAACGCGCTCAGGGTTCGCCATAAAATCTAGATGTTCTTCCCCTAATCGGAAGCTAATAATTTCCGATACGTGAACATCTTCTTTTATAACTTCGAAATCTCCGTCATCTGGACTATAGCGCCCAAAATAACCATCTGATCGGTAGCTTGGAGGCCATCCATTTGTTCCTGCAACTGTCCAAACCAAGCACGGTAGTTTTTGCTTATGCATTTCTTGTAACAGCCCAGCGTTCCTTGTTTGAATCCACATTTTTGGAGTTCCAAAATAAGACCCAATGGCGAATAGTCCTAAATCTTGCTCAACTGTTCCAATAAGAGCTCCATGAGAACTTATTGTCCAATAGAGCGTTATGTTCATTACTACTGGACCAGCTTTGCTAACGCCCAAAAACGGACCAGAGATAGTAGCGGTCTCTAAGTCAATATTTTCTGCGGATCCAAAATCAGACTTAAGACCATTTCTCTTATTCTCATATTGTTGCACAACATACTGAGCTGCCTGCTTTTTTAACTCTGGCAGTCTCATAGTATTCAACTTAAAAAACCAATTATTTACCAGTAAGCCACAAACAACAAGAACTACCAATAATGAGATGCCTTTTATAAACCTTTTTCTACGCTGCATCATCTGTCACCTCACCAAAGTCTGTAGTTGGCACTGATACGGGAATGATATTTGGATTTAAGACTTTTCTTGCAATGTCTTTTTGATCAAATTCATACACGGCACCGTCTATTCTTGCCTTTTGTCCAACTACCATTGAACCCTTAGGTCCACCGAAAGGAACATTTTTTCTCAGTTCTAAAGAAGAGAAAACACCTCGAAATTACTTAACTAAATCTACAACACGCTCAGGGTTCGCCATAAAATCTAGATGTTCTTCCCCTAATCGGAAGCTAATAATTTCCGATACGTGATATGCATCTTCTTTTATAACTTCGAAATCTCCGTCAGCTGGACTATAGCGGCCATAATAACCATCTGATCGGTAGCTTGGAGGCCATCCATTTTCTCCTGCAACTGACCAAACCAAGCACGGTAATTTTTGCTTATTCATTTCTTGTAACAGCCCAGCGTTCCTTGTTTGAATCCACAGTTCTGATGAAGATCCCGTAAATGCGCTTATAGCAAAGACTCCCAAATCTTGCTCAACAGTTCCAATAAGAACTCCATGAGAACTTATTGTCCAATAGAGCGTTATATTCATTATTACTGGACCATCTTTGCTAACGCCCAAAAACGGGCCAGCAATCTCTGTATCTTCCAAGTTAATGTTATCAACAGAAGTAAAATCTGACTTTGAACCGTTTTTACAAGCATTATATTGTTGCACAACATACTGAGCTGCCTGCTTTTTTAACTCTGGCAGTCTCATAGTATTCAGCTTAAAAAACCAGTTGTTAATCAGTAAGCCACAAATAACAAGAACTACCAATAATGACAGACCTTTTATAAACCTTTTTCTACGCTGCATCATCTGTCACCTCACTTAAGTCTGTAGTTGGCACTGACACGGGAATAATATTTGGATTTAAGACTTTTCTTGCAATGCCTTTTTGATCAAATTCATACACAACACCATCTATTCTTGCCTTTTGTCCAACTATCATTGAACCCTTAGGTCCACCGTAAGGAACATTTTTCTCAGTTCTAAAGAAGAACTTGCCTTCAAGCGTTGCAAACCATCCAATTTGCATAGCGCCAGAAGATTCATCTAAATGGAATATATAACCACCGTCTATAAGCCTACCTAGATGCATTGTGCCTGTATAATTGAAGTAATACCATTCTCCCTTTATATATTGCCATCCTGTTTGTATAACGCCATTAGAATCTGCATAATACCAAGGGAAGCCTACTCTAAACCAACCAAGAGTCATAGAGCCGTTATCAGCAAAATAATATTTGTATCCATTTATTGTTTGAAAACCGGTAAGCATCTTTCCTGAGGAATCAAGATAAAACCAATAACCTCTATCATTAACCCAGCCTGTTTGCATTTTTGCTGAGTCATTAAAGAAATAATAGCTACCTTCTATTTCTTTCCAACCTGTTTGAGCAGATCCATCGCTGTTGAGGTAATACCAAACACCATTCCATTTAAACCATTGAGAGTAAGCCATAAGGCCATTATCTTGAAGGAAATACCATTTTCCATCAACAAATACCCAGCCTTTTTGCATGGCTCCAGTAGACCCTAGATAATACCAGCCTTCTGATTCATGAAGCCAGCCTCTTTGAAGATGACTTTCATTGCTAAAATGATAACGACTTCCAGAAATATCTCTCCAACCAAAACATTTTTCTGCTACACCATTAACAAACTGATACCAGGTCACACCAGAGTCTGGACTCTGGTATCCATTTAAAAGGTTGGTACTACTAAGATCAAGAACTGGCATTCCCTCTTCAATATACCTAAATGCACCTAAAGGACCTCGAGTTAAAACATTCATCCTATCGAAGGCGGTATCTTGAACATAAATCAATTTAATTGAGTCTTCATATGAATATCCACATACTGCAATGCTATGTCCAAGTTTTTTAGTTTTTGTACCATTCTCTAATCCATCAACTGTTACAGGTGACAGTCTCACAATACAAGGAAACCCTAAATCAATATGTTGTTTTAATAAAGTAGCCGGTAATCCGACTACATTAATAGCATCAACACTGAAATTCGTCTGAGAATAATAAAATTTTCTCATAGCCGCAATTTCATCTATTGCAGATCCACCACTGTCGAGCGTTCCTTTTATTTCTATTGCAATCTGTTCTGGTGAAGGCGTCTTAGATTTTGTAAGATATGATCCAACTGTCCATGCAGCAGCTGCCCAACAAATTGGTTTATTACCCTGATTGTAATGTGGCAAATTTATAAAAACCTCATTTGAAGCATTGCCCTCAACTTTATTTACTGATTGAATGCCTCCTGAGTTATGTAAAGATAGTCTTGCCCACTCAAAAGTTGAAAAGAAGTTGTTTAAAATGTTCTGGCAGTCTTCATCAAAATCGTTAATGGTTAATATTGTGCCCGAAGTCATTGAAACGAAAGTAGTTCCATCAGTATAGAAGCAATCATCATTCATGTCGATAAATACACCTTTAGAGAAATACTGTGTCGACATATTTAAAATTTCAACTGATTTTAGTGTGGAACAATATGAGTATTCATTATAATTCGAATCATAAAAGCCAGCAATTTTTGCAATTACTGATCCGTTGGAATAAACCGGAAAGTAAACTACCGGCCTTTCAATTAAACCACTAGTGGAATATATATACTCAGGTATATAATTCTGCAACTCATATTCGTTTGACTCATTAGAAATATTATTCACACTTAACAAATTCGGAATTGTAGTAGCCGCAATCTCTTCAACCTCTTGTAAGGGGATATCTCTTGCGAAAATTTGGATTGGTGTAAAGAGAAAAACCAACAAGACTAACAATGCAATAATACTGGATTGTAATTTATTGTTTCTCATAGTACCCTCCAAGCATCAATTAGAGATACTTTTTTCAATACTATTATGAATATTCATTTTTCAAAATTATTCAATCCGCCAACGGTCATAATTTAACGACAAACGGGTAAAAATTTATTGTTTATATTGTAGTTTTACATAACTGATATTTGGAAATCAAATAATGCAAGTAATGAAGTAAATCTCAGGTGTTTATATTCCGGCAATTATTAAAGTTTTAATGTTAATAAAATTAAAAAGAAATCGAGCTATTTAATACTTTACAAGCGACAAGATCTTCTCGTTTGCTGTTTTACTCATGAGTTCCTCCCCTTGCATCTAACTTCTCATGTACAGCTGTTGAAGATTCTTCCCAGGCTTTGAGTTCTTCATAAATAGTTTCTGCCAAGTTCACAGAAACACCTTTTACCTGAGAGATATCCTCAACACTTGCAGCCTTTAAGCGCTTAAAAGAGCCAAAATGGCGCATGATGTCTTTTTTTCGTTTAGGTCCTACACCAGGTATTTCGTCCAGAATAGAGACAGTCATCGCCTTATCTCTAAGCTCACGATGGAACGTAATTGCAAAACGGTGAGACTCATCACGGACTTGCTTGAT
>QWCL01000165.1_pt1 | contig 28470 bp, 21 predicted proteins | sample 1972551 | NCBI WGS metagenome assembly QWCL01 (sample SAMN09866709, study PRJNA288562) | Human oral metagenome isolate term2_saliva, whole genome shotgun sequencing... | isolation source: mouth | host: Homo sapiens | place: USA: California
CCGGCGGCAATGGCCTGCTCTAATACGCGCTTGCGTAGCTGCACCACCGTTTGTGTGGCCGCGCGGTGGGCGCGTGACTCTTGCAGGTAGGTGATTGCTACGCGCACAACTAGCACCCCCGCCAACAGGGCCAGCGGCAGGGCCAGCGTGTTTAAGGACTGCTTTGAGGTGATCACGGGGGCAATGACGTAGGCAATCAAAGCAGCTTGGCTAACTATGGCAGCGGCGGTTAGAAAACCGGTGACTGCGGTGAAAATAATGTAGCTGCGAGCCGCTTTAGCGTAGCGCGCCAGGCGTGGGTCCAAAGGCTTCACAAGGCCAGTCTAGCGAGGATATTCAAATAGTTTGATTTAGGAAAAAAGTCTGGTGGCGGGCAACCACAAGCGGGTTGCCCGCCACCAGCGCTTTGCTAAACAGCAATCAGTGGTGAGTACTGATCTTGTTGATCAGCAGGTCAAGTGATCAGTAAGCCAAGCCCACCGGCTTAGCGGAGTTGTCGCGCACCTTAACCGGGTCCAGGCCGGCATTGGGGTCGATCTTTTCAGCGTTGATGCGCTTGGCGAAGACCTTGTAGCTCCAAATGGTGTACACCAGCACCACGGGTACGAATACCACGGCGGCAATGCTCATAATCAGCAAGGTCACATCCGCGCTAGCACCCTGAGAGATGGTCAGCGAGTAAGCCGGGTTGATGGCAGAACGCATAATGTCGGGGGTGATAGCCAGGAAGATGAACACCACGGCAAAGGCAATGGCACCAAAGTGGGTGGCAAAAGCCAGGCCCTGACGCCCACGCAGATTCAGGTACAAGGAAGCCACCAGGAACAGGGCAGCCAGTACCAGACCAATCCAAGAAGCGGGGCTGGCGGAGTAGGCCAGCTGAGCCCACAGCGCCCACAGTGCGGTGAGCACGGTGGAGCCCACGCCCAGCTTCAGGGCCAGGGCGGAGCAACGCTTGGACAGATCGCCAGCGGTCTTTAGGGCCGCGAACAGGGCCCCGTGGGTCAAGAACAGCGAGCAGGTAACCAAACCACCTAGCAGAGTGAAGGGGGTGATCAGGCTCCAGAAGCCACCGGTGATTTCGTGGGAGGCACCCGGAATCAGGGTGCCGGCGCTCTGGGCCGCCAGGGCCTCAGAGACGGGCACAACCTTGCGGCTGGCAACCTCAACTACCTCAATCTGCATACCCTGCACCAGGTTGGCGAAGGCCGCACCCCACAAGATGGCGGGCAGCCAGGCGCTGATGGTGTGGGCCCAGTCCCAGCGAGCACGCCAGGTGTCAGAGTTGATCTTGCCGCGCCACTCAATAGCGCAGATACGCACGATCAGGGCCAGCAGGATCAGGAACAGAACTAGGTAGGCTCCAGAAAAGAGCGTGCCGTACCACTCGGGGAAAGCGGCGAAGGTGGCACCACCAGCGGTGAGTAGCCAGACCTCGTTACCGTCCCAGTGGGGGCCGATAGTGCCTAGTAGAGCGCGGCGTTCGCGCTCATCTTTGGCCACGAACTTGTAGATCATGCCCACCCCAAAGCCGAAGCCTTCTAGGGTCAGGTAGCCGATCCACAAAACAGCGATGAGGATGAACCAGAGAACAGATAACGTCATTTTGTCTTACTTCCTTGTATTTATCAGTACTGGAAGGTCAGCTCGGCGTCGTCGGCCGGTTTGTCAGCTACCGGGGTGCGTACGCCTTCACGCACATAGCGACGCAGGAGCATAAACCAAACCACGCCCAGAGCGGCATAGAGCAGGGTGAATACGACCATACTGGTCAATACGGAAGCAGAAGAGACTACCGTGGATACACCGTTCTGGGTGAGCATGTATACCCAGGTGGTGGGGTCGTCAGGACGTACCGTGGCCAGGTTGGGGGCTACTACCCAAGGCTGACGGCCAATTTCGGTGAAGATCCAACCGAAGCTGGCACCCAGGAAGGGCAGGGTCACACTCCATAGCGCCAGCGTGCCCAGCTTGCGGTTAGCAATGAGCTTGTTGGCGCGGGTCAGGTACAGCACCACCAGGGCCAGCAAGATGGATAGCGAACCGGTGCCGATCATCAGACGGAAAGTCCAGAAGGTGGTCATCACGTCGGGGGTGTAGTCGATCTTGGAGCCGTCGGCAGCGGTGCTACCAAAGCGCTGCTCCATGTCCTTCTGGGCGTCGTCCAAGCCGGTCATGCGGGCGTTGAAGTCGTTGGTGGCCATGAAGGAGTAGACCTTGGGGATCTCAATGATGCGGGTGGGGCCGCCGTTGGCAGAGCAGTCACCAAAGGCAGCTACGGTAAAGCCGGCGCCTTCCTGACTCTGGCACAGGGCCTCAGCAGCGGCGAACTTGGCAGGCTGGTATTCAGCAATCTGCTGGCCTTGCCAGTGACCGGTGCCCAGTACACCAATGCCGGCGATTAGTGCGAAGTAGGCGCCAAAGCGAGCGCCACGACGCCACAGCTCAGTGGCCTCAAACTTCTGCTCGGCGCGCACTGCGCGCACCATCCACCAGATGGAAATACCCATAACCATGGCGCCGGCAACCAGCAGGGCGGTGGTCACTACGTGCAGGTAGGTGGCCCAGGTTAGGGGAGAGGTGAGTACCTCGATGAAGCCACCAATCCCGTCAAGCTCGGCGCGGCCGGTCTTGGGGTTAACAACGGCGCCTACCGGGTGCTGCATCCAGGAGTTAGCGGCCAGAATGAATAGGGCGGAGAGGTTAACGCCTAGCGCTACCATCCAGATGCACAGGTTGTGCAGTTTCTTGCTCAGACGGTCCCAGCCGAAAATCCACACGCCCATGAAGGTGGATTCCATGAAGAAGGCCAGCAGGGCCTCGAAGGCTAGCGGGGCACCAAAGATGTTGCCTACAAAGCGAGAGTATTCAGACCAGTTCATACCGAACTGGAATTCCTGCACGATACCGGTGGCTACACCCAGTGCGAAGTTAATAATGAATACCTTGCCGAAGAACTTGGTAAGAGTTAGCCACTGCTCGTTACCGGTCTTGAGCCAAGCGGTTTCCATGAGTGCTACCAGCGGTGCTAGACCGATGGTTAGTGGAACCAGAATGAAGTGATAGACGGTCGTGATCCCGAACTGCCAGCGGGCTAGGTCCAGACTGTCGAGCGCCATTGCGGTGGTCACAAGCGCTACCTTTCTTGGTACTAATGATTCAATCTTGAGTTTTTAGCCGTAGGGCCAAAACACTTCGCCGTAAGTGTACTTCTAAGCCTGACGCGCTGTCATGAAGAAGTGGGACTTTTTGACTAAGGGTGCAAACGACTCAAGTGAATTTGTTTACCCTTGCAAAATACCTGGGACATACGTCCCTACTGACTGGGGTCGGTTTATATGTTTCTGACTTAAGTCCCGTTTTTGTGCTCTCCCTAAGCCGGCTTCGACACGCCCGAAAAATGCTCAGGCTCCGCTTGAGGCAATTAACGCCAACAGTAAAAACTGGCCATCTGTGACGCCTCTACCAGGTTTTAGTGCCATGGGTGTGGAATAATTCCCTAAGAGCTCCGCTTACGTACCAGCGCGCTCTCCGCCTGCCCTGTGCTCGCCAAACTGCTTTTGCGCCGCATATGTTCGTCGCTGCAAAGCCTGGCTAGAATGCGCACTGCGGCGGCCCTGACATCCCATAAGGGATGCTCCTAGACTTTCCGCCCACTGCGGCGACGACCCGACCAGCTTGGGGTAGGTGCGAACCTGGGCTGCGTCACTTTGGAGAAAATAATGGCTGACTCTACTTTTAGTGCTGCCGAGGAACCCCAGGCAGCCCCCAGTGCGTCCGCTTCTTTTGGTTCCCTACTATTTCAGGCTCCCGATTTTTCGGCAGTGCGTAAGCGCCCGGTAGTAGAGGCTGATTCTGCTGAAAACGACGACGCCGCCGCCCGCACCCCGCGCGCGAGCGTTAAGTCCCGCAAAACTCGCCACCGTGACGAACGTACTAGCCGCGAAAAGCGCGTCGAAGTAGCTGATCAAGAGAGCGAAGCAACTCAGGACGAAAGTACTGATGTAAGCACAGCTGAAGAAGACGAAGAAAACGGCCGCAAGTCTGTGCGCCGTCGTCGTGGCGGACGCGGACGCCGCTCACGCGTGCGCGAAGAGGAAGAAGAGACCACTACTAGCGCTTCCAGTCCTGAAGAGGCTGAAGCTGACGCGCAGGCCAGTGAAGAAAGCAGCGAAGAGGAAGAGGGCGGAGAGTCCGGCTCGCTGCGCCGTCGCCGTCGCCGTCGTACCCGCACCCGCTCAGATGAAGCCCGCGACGTTAAAGACGAAGTTACCGCACTTAAAGGCTCTACCCGCCTAGAAGCCAAGCGTCAGCGCCGCCGTGAAGGACGTGCCGCTGGACGCCGTCGCCCGATCGTGACCGAAGCAGAATTCCTGGCCCGCCGCGAAAGCGTGGACCGCCAGATGATCGTGCGCGAAAAAGACGGGCTCAACCAGATCGCCGTACTTGAAGACGACATGCTGGTAGAGCACTACGTAGCCCGCCACACCCAAACCTCAATGGTGGGCAATGTCTACATCGGCCGCGTACAAAACGTGCTGCCCTCCATGGAAGCCGCCTTCGTTGACCTAGGCAAGGGCCGCAACGCTGTGCTTTACGCCGGTGAAGTTAACTGGGACGCCGCTGGCCTAGAAGGCAAGCCCCGCCGCATCGAAGACGCCCTCAAGAGCGGCGACACGGTGGTAGTGCAGGTAACTAAGGACCCCATCGGTCACAAGGGCGCGCGCCTAACCAGCCAGATCACCCTGGCCGGACGCCACCTGGTGCTAGTGCCCGGGGGGTCTATGACCGGTATTTCACGCAAGCTACCCGACACTGAGCGCGGCCGCCTAAAGCGCATTTTGAAGCAGGTTGTGCCCGCCGGACATGGCGTAATCGTGCGCACCGCCGCTGAGGGCGCCACTGAAGAGCAGCTAGCCGCTGATGTGCAGCGCCTAACCGCCCAGTGGGAACAGATCCAAAAGAAGGTAGAAGCCGTTAACCGTGGCTCAGGCAAAGCCCCGTTGCTACTAAAGGGTGAGCCGGAGCTGGCTTTGCGCGTGGTGCGTGACGTCTTTAGTGAAGACTTCCGCAAGCTGATCGTTTCAGGTTCTAAAGCCTGGCAAACCATTAGCGAATATGTCACTGAGCTTAGCCCTGAGCTAGCTGACCGCCTAGAGCACTGGGTTTCCCCGGTGGATGTGTTCACCACCTACCGGGTAGATGAGCAGCTAGCTAAGGCTTTTGACCGCAAGGTGTGGCTGCCCAGCGGCGGTACCTTAGTAATTGACCGCACTGAAGCCATGACGGTTATTGACGTCAATACCGGCCGCTTCACTGGCGCGGGCGGCACCCTGGAGGAGACCGTCACCCGCAACAACCTGGAAGCAGCTGAGGAAATTGTGCGTCAGCTGCGTCTACGCGACATCGGCGGCATGGTGGTAATCGACTTTGTGGATATGGTGCTTGAGTCCAACCGGGACCTGGTGCTGCGCCGCCTAATCGAATGCCTGGGCCGCGACCGTACCCGCCACCAGGTCACTGAAGTAACCAGCTTGGGGCTAGTGCAGATGACCCGTAAGCGTGTGGGGCAGGGGCTGGTAGAGGCCTTCTCGACGCCGTGTGAGCACTGCAATGGGCGTGGCTTTATCGTTCATGATGCCCCGGTGGAAAACCAGGTGGTGGACATGTCTATGTCTGCCTCAGCCCATGTAGACAGTGGTAAGCGCCGTCGTAAGCAGCGTAAGGATGAAGAGCCACACCGTAAGAATGACTCAGCCAGTGAGTCCGCTGCGGCCAGCGTGGCCGATGAGTCTGAGCGCGACAATGTGCGCAACGCTCTAGCCCAGATTGCTACTGCCGCCGAGCGGGCTCACGATAGTGGGGCCAGCGAGGCGCCGCGTGAAACCGCCCGCCCCCCGCGCCGGGTGCGCCGCTCGGGCCAGTTTGTGCAGAGCGCTGCGCCGGCTGACTTTATGGAGCTTTTGGAGCCACAGCAGGCTCACGACGAGGCTGCCAACGCTACTGCTCATGACGACGCCGCTGCGGACAGCGATAGCACTGTGGCCCACGACGGCGCCCCTAGTGATGCTGGTGCCCCGGACGCCGCAGCTAGCGACACCGATGAGGCTCAGCAGTCGGCTGACGCGCCACTAGAGCCGGCAGCCGTCCAGGAGGAGGTAACCGGACAGGCGTCCGCAAGCGCCGAGGTAGCTGAGCAGTCACACGCAGATACCGAGGTAGTCCAGCCGCGCCCACGCCGTCGGGCTGTGCGTCGCGCTGCTAGTGCCCCCGATGTAAGCGTCACCCCCGAGCAAGCCCCAGCCGCCCCGGCCCAGAGGCAGACTATTTCCGGAGGTGGATCGGTAGTTGCTAGCGCCGACACGGTGCTAGAAACTATGCGTCGCCCGCGCCGTCGGGCAGCTAGCTCCGGGGTGGTGGCACCGGCACAAACTGAAACCGGTGCGCAAGACCACACTGAAGAATAGCGAAAACAGGTTGGCGCAACGCCCCTTCGTCACGTAGAGTTGACCGTCGGTGCGTTGCGCACCGTTTGCCAGAAAGTGCCAAGTTGGCTTAGTAGCTACGGGGCGCTTAAAACGACTAAAAGAGATGAGCATCAACGTGGTCTACGCGATCGTCAAGGCTGGTGGCCGTCAGGAGAAGGTCTCCGTCGGCGACGTCGTCGTTGTCGACAAGCTTGCCGGTGAGATCGGCGACGAGGTAACCCTCGCCCCCCTACTCCTGGTGGATGGCGACAAGGTGACCTCGGACGCTGCTGGCCTAGCCGAGGTATCCGTTCGCGCCGAAATCGTCGGCGACGAGAAGGGTCCTAAGATCAACATCCTCAAGTTCAAGAACAAGACCGGTTACCGTAAGCGTCAGGGCCACCGCGCCAAGCTGACCGCCGTCAAGGTCACCGCAATCGCCTGATCTTGCCCTATATCGGCATCGATTAGTCTTAGCAGAAAAGAGGATTAGGAAATGGCACACAAGAAGGGTCTGGGTTCCTCCCGCAACGGCCGTGACTCGAACGCACAGTACCTGGGCGTTAAGCGCTACGGCGGCCAGTTTGTTAAGGCCGGAGAGATTATCGTGCGTCAGCGCGGCACTCACTTCCACCCTGGTGTAAACGTAGGTCGCGGTAAAGACGACACCCTGTTTGCTACCGCAGCTGGCAGTGTCGAGTTCGGCACCCACCACGGTCGTAAGGTCGTCAACGTCCTAGTTGAGGCCTGAGACCAGCGACTAAACGTCATGTGAGGGCGGTTCGGCGCGATGCCGGCCGCCCTTGCGTCATATATACGCCCGCAACTGATACCTAGGAGAGATCATGGCCAGTTTTGTTGATCGCGTGGTTTTGCACGTTGCCGGTGGCGACGGCGGCCATGGTTGCACCTCGATTCACCGTGAAAAGTTCAAGCCCCTGGCTGGCCCTGATGGTGGCGACGGCGGTCACGGCGGTTCGGTTATTTTGCGGGTAGATCCCTCGGTCACCACTCTACTTAGCTACCACCGCAGCCCTCACCGTAGTGCTGGTAGTGGCACCCCCGGCATGGGGGACTGGCGGCGCGGCGAAAATGGCGCTGACGTAATCTTGCCGGTGCCTGAAGGCACGGTTGTTAAAGACACTGACGGCAGCGTAATCGCTGACCTAGTTGAGCAGGGAGCAGAGCTGGTAGTGGCGGAAGGCGGCGCCGGCGGGCGTGGTAACTTCTCGCTAGCTTCCTCTAAGCGCCGCGCCCCGGGCTTCCACCTGCTAGGCCTGCCCGGTGAGAAAAAAGATGTAGTACTTGAGCTAAAGTCCATCGCTGACGTGGCTTTAGTGGGTTACCCCAGCGCTGGTAAATCTTCCCTGATTGCGGCTATGAGTGCGGCGCGCCCCAAGATTGCCGACTATCCCTTCACTACTTTGGTACCTAACCTGGGCGTGGTTGAGGCCGGCTCTAGCCGCTATACCATTGCGGATGTGCCCGGGCTGATCCCTGGCGCCAGTGAAGGCAAGGGCTTGGGCCTGGAGTTTTTGCGCCACATTGAGCGCTGCGCGGTGATTGTGCATGTGCTTGACGCTGCCACACTAGAATCTGACCGCGATCCGCTCCATGATCTTGAGGTTATTGAAGCTGAGCTAGCCACCTACTCGCAGCGCCTAGCTGATGACGGCAGTGCCACGGGCCGCCTGCCGCTGATGAGCCGTCCACGCGTGATTGTGGTTAACAAGGTGGATATGCCTGACGGCGCCGCCATGGCTGAAATGATGCATGATGAGCTGCTAGAGCGCGGCTGGCCGGTGTTTGAAGTCAGTGCGCTAACCCGTAAGGGCCTACGTGAACTGTCCTATACGCTAGCGGCCCTGGTAGAGCAAGACCGCCAGCAGCTGCAAGAGGTCGAAAGTCAGACGGTGCGCCCGGTTATTACCCCGGCCCCGGTAGGACGGCGTAAGAATGAGCCCATTGCCACCATTAAGCTGATTAACCACCCCCAGGAGGGCAAGGTTTATCAGGTGCGCGGTCAAAAGCCTGAACGCTGGGTGCTGCAAACTGACTTCACTAACAATGAGGCCGTGGGCTACCTAGCTGACCGCCTGGCTATTGCTGGCGTGGAAGATGAGCTGCTCAAGGCCGGGGCACAGGGTGGAGACACGGTGTTGATCGGTGATTTAAGCGACGGCGTCATCTTCACTTGGGAGCCCACCCTCACTGCCGGGGCTGAGCTGCTGGGCCAGCGCGGCACGGATGTGCGCGTGGAGGACTACCACCGCCGTACCAACGAGCAGCGCCGAGCTGAATATAAAGAACGTATGGACGCGAAAGAAGCTGCCCGCGCGGCCCTGCGTGAAGAAGCAGCCCAGGGTCTGTGGACCGACCCGGATCTGTAAACCGAAACTAGATAACTCTGTCAGGCAAAGATCTGACAACATATGTGACGTGCTAGCACCGTGTTAGCGGAGCGGCCTTAATCGCGCTGGTCGCCCCACTAACGGCGCTGCCGCACCCGGACGATTTTTGGGCATATCGCCTGGTGAGGTGGGGTAGGACGCCTTTGTCTTACCCCGGCGAGGCCAGCTTATATGTGTCAATCGTTTAGCATGTTTACTTAAAATCTCACAGCGTCTCGATTTGCCTTGAAGCGATGTAATTGGCTAGTTAGCAGCCCTTACAGCCATAATAAAAGCAGTACTTCCGAGCATTATGAGGATGCGATGCCGTTTAAATATGCACGCACCACTGGTGTGGCCATAATACTTGCCGCCATAGTTTATTCCACCTGGCTGCTGTCTGGTCTGCTGGGCTCGCATTTGAGTTGGGTTAACGCCTACGCCTCTGAATTGGCTGCTAGTGGCCAGCCCACCGCTAAGGTCACTCGTATTGGCGACGGCGTAGCCTCACTACTAGTTAGCGGCACCGGCGTGGTAGGGCTTAACAACCTAGGTAGAAACGTTCATTGGCGCAGGCTTAACCGCTGGGGTAGGCGCTGCGCCCTGCTAGGGTTTGGGGGACTAGTACTTATTGGTGTGGCCACCATTGTGGACGTTAGTTTCCCAATGCAATGCGCGGTATCGCTAAACAGCTGCAAGGCGCAGCTGGCCCACTCCACCAGCTGGGTGCACCGGGTTCATGAAGGCTCCTCAATTGTGGTGGGAGGGGCCTGGATTGCCGCCGGCGTGGGCCTAACCGGTCTACTGAGCCCACGCAGCGGCCTAAAGCTACACAAAATTATGCCGGCTAGTCGTTACCTAACCGGCATAATGACTGCGGCAAGTGCCTTCTATGCGATTACCGCCGCTGTGCTAGAAGTACTCCAGCGTTACAGCGGCATCGCTCAAAGAGTGCACTTGACCATCTTATTTGTGTGGATGGTGGTGTTTGGGCTTGAGCTAATCATTAGTCCCAAACGCTGGCGCAAGCTTAGGCGCGCACTTAGATAAAGCACGCGCCTAAACACCTTTAGTTCACATCCATCCAGCAGCTACCCATAGGTTCAAGCTCAACCTGCCAGGTTTGGCCCTGGCCGCATACGCTGGTGCTAACCGCCTGGTAGGAGTTGTTGGTCACCAAGAACCGGCGCACCTGCGGATACCAAGCCACTTCAGTGGCCGGGTGACTGGTATGCCACTGCTCAATGAGGTCTTGACGGTTAGCCGCCCAATACAGGGCGCGCTGCAGGGTGCGGCTGTTTACATAGGAGTAGGGCAGACCCGAGAAATACACGGCGCGCCCGGCTCCATAGTGGTTAACCGCCAGCTGTACGCTGCCCTCTTTTAGTCGCAGAATCTGCGCGCTGGTAGCAAACACATCCCCACCAGCGCCTTCGCCGTCGTCGAAAACCGGGTCTAAATCAGCGCTAACGTAATGCTTAGAAGTAACCACCGGGTAGCGGTCAGTAGACAGTGACAAGGACTGCTCACGGTCCACTCCCAAAACATCTCTGAGCTGCAAGAAAGCTCCGCCCTTGGGATAGGCGCTAGGCTCACCCACACCAATGAAACCGCCGCCAGCGGCCACCCAGGCGCGAATAATTTCGCTCAGACGCGGATCATCCCAAGCCTGAGCCCCAGAAAAAGCGGTGCCAGCAGCGCCAGCATTAATCAGCACCCCAATATCGCTGGGCACACCCTGGTCCAAAACCTCGTTGAAGGAGAGGAACTCCACCTCAAAAGGCAAGCCAGCCAAGGCCTCAACCACACCCACATAGGAGTAGCAGGCCTTATACCACAGTGCGTGGGCCACCATATGGGTTTGCCAGCTGCGCAGCTTACCCCAGGCATTCAAAATACCCACCTTAAAGGGGGCGTTAGCCGGCAAGTTACCGCCGGAAAACTCGTGAATGTCGCGGAACTCCTGGCAGATTTGGGCAATGCGCTGAACAAATTCAGGAAACTCCAGAGCCAGCGAAACATAGCCGCCATAGCCCATCCGGTCTAGTGGGTGGCGCACAATAGCGCGCCGTGAAGTTAGCCAAGAATCATTGGCTTGGCCTACCGGGTCTCCGCCCTCGTGGTTGAAAACGTCGGGGAAAAAGTAAGGTAAGAAACGCACCTCGGTGTATTTAACCCCGGGAATATCGCTGATCAGGCGGGTAGTGGCGGCGCTACCGGCGCTACCAACCACCGCATCTAGCCCGATTGAGGGGAAATACTTGCCGTAAGGCTCGGTGCCAATCCAGTTATCGCCTAGGAACATCATGGCTTCGCGCCCATTAGCGTGGGCAATATCCACCAGCTCCTTGGCCTTGGCGGCCACAAACCTGGAAGTGAAATCAATCCAGTCTAGGAACTGGGGGCTGGGGGAGCGGAAGGGGCAGTTGTAGTAGCCGGCGTCGACAAAATCTTCAGCCCGCAGTGCATAGCCGTATTCAGTCTCAAAAGCGTCCAAAGCTTCAGGTGAGACGGAGGCAGAGTAGCCAAACCAGTCCACAAACTTTTCTTTGCCGCTCTCGTTAAACACCAGTGTGAAGTGGTAGAAGAAAGTGGTAAAACGCACCACATCCACTTCCGGGTGGGCCGCTAGCCAGTCGGTCAGGGCCTGGCGGGTGTGCTCCCACACCGGGTGCTTGCGCGCGTCATAGGGACGCTCTTTGACGCGGGTGGGGTCATCTTGCCAATTGTTGGTGATGTAGTTGTACATCTGGGTGGAGTCCCATAGCTGATCAGCTAGGAAAGCCACGGTGTATTCATGCCAAGGCGTGGGCTGGGGGATAGTTACCGCCCCGCGCTGCTGATCTAGCTGCCAGTCTTCTACCGGCACTACCTGGCCAGTGGTGCGGTCAGTGACCTCCCAAAAACGCTCATAGCGCTCATAGTGCGGGGCGAACTGGTCACGGAAATAGCCCTCCATGACGTCAATTTCTAGGGCAGTGGCGCCTAAAGCAGTGTGCCGGGCAGAAAGCAGATACTGGTTAACCAAAGTTTGGGGATGAGCCAGCGCAAATTCTTGATCGCCACGGGCCGGGAAGTAGGTGGAGTAAACCTTATCCACCAGTTCAGAGGCTATTTCAGGGAGCCAAGTACCGTCAGAGTTACGGACGGCATCTGCACCTAAAGCAGTGCAAAGGGCGCGGATTTGTTCGTCAATGCCCTCTTGAATGGGCATAGTGACGCGACCGGTAGTGCGCGGGGCGGGGGGCATGGTCATTGCAGACTTCCTCGGCAGCAGTTACACAGCTAGGCTGGCGCCTCAGGCGCTAACCAAGCTGTGTTCGATTATGTTGGGGTAGGGGAGAAAATGTTTCCCTTAAACAATCATAGTCTCTACGCCGGCGGCTTTGATCCACGCTAGCGTGTCCTCATCCACACCGCTGTCGGTGATCAGCAGGTCAATCTGTGACAGCTTACGGATCAATGCAAAGGCACTAGTGCCCAGTTTTGAGTGGTCACTAACAGCCACCACCGTCTCAGCCGCATCAGCCAAGGCCGCGTTAATGGCTGCCTCACCCTCATGGGAAGCGTAGGCCCCGCGCGGGCCTAGAGCCTCAACCCCTAAAAACAAGGTGTTGATATAAATATCGGGCAAAATCCGCTGCGCCAGGGGGCCTACCAGCTCATATGACTGGGGGCGGGGCACCCCACCAGTCATCACTACCCGCACATGTGAGCGCACAGTCAGCTCATAACCAATATTGACCGCATTAGTAACCACCGTAACTTGCGGTACTTCCAAAGTGGGTTCAGGTGCGTGCAAGGCCAGCTCACGGGCAATCTCAGTGGTGGTAGTGCCCCCATTCAGCGCAATAGTTTGGCCCGGCTCAACCAGTTTGGCGGCAGCATGAGCAATACGTGTCTTTTCCTCAGACATACGCGTAGTGCGGTAACGCAAGGGCAGCTCTGAAGAAGTAGGGTTGGCGCTAGCCCCGCCGCGAGTGCGGGTAACTAACTGTTGGCTGGCCAGTAAATCCAGGTCACGCCGGGCAGTGGCGGCGGAAACCCCCAGTTGAGCGACGACGTCGTCAATATGCACGCTGCCGGCTTCCAGAACCATAGCCAGTAGCTCGCTAAGCCGATCGTGCCTGGTCATTACTGCCTCCCGTAATACGTGTCAGATTGCCAGTGTAGGCCGCGAAACTGTAGGAAAACTTGGTTAATACCCCCATAAGGATAGGCTATTTATATTAATTCATGGCAGTATGTAGGCATGGAAAAAACAGGGCGAGCACCACGCATAGGCATTATGGGTGGCACTTTCGACCCGATTCACCATGGCCACTTGGTGGCTGCAAGTGAGGTACAAGACGTCTTTGAGCTTGATGAAGTAATCTTCGTTCCTACAGCTTCCCAACCCTTTAAACGTGACCGTCGCGTCTCTGCAGCCGAACATCGCTACCTGATGACGGTTATCGCTACGGCCTCTAACCCGCGCTTTACGGTGTCCAGGGTGGATATTGATCGCGGCGGGACTACCTACACTGTGGATACTTTGCGCGATATTGCCGCACTTTATCCAGGTACGGAGTTGTTCTTCATCACTGGCGCAGATGCGTTGGCGCAGATTTTTTCTTGGAAAGACGCCGATAAACTATTCGAGCTTGCACATATGGTGGGGGTCACCCGTCCGGGACATGTATTAGACAAGACCGGACTGCCAGATAGCGTGCAACTGGTTGAGGTGCCAGCTATGGCCATCTCCTCAACGGCATGTCGTGAAAGAGTTAAACGCGCCGCGCCGGTGTGGTACCTGGTACCAGACGGCGTAGTGCAATACATTCGTAAATATGGCCTTTATAGAAGTGGACAGCGCAACAGCGCAACCACCTCAATGACCGCCAATGTAGCCCAAGGACAAACCGGCAGGAAGGATAGCGAAAGTGACTGACGCGCCTCAAAACGGAGCTGCCCGCCCAATGTCGCGACGAGCACGCCGCGAAGCGGAGCGCTCAGCGGAGCGTGAAGCCTTCCTAACCGGCCAGCAGCCCCTGCTAACCCGCCGCGAAATGCGCCGCCTGCGTGAAGAACAAGAAGCTTTACGTGAGGCAGTGGCCTCAGGTGAATTAACTGTTGATGAGGCTCAAGCACTACAAAGCCCTATGGCAGAGATGGATATTAAAAGCCACACTCTGCACGAGCACAACAGTTTTGAGCCTATCCGTGAGCCGCTTTTAGGCTCTGGCCCCGGCGACGGCCCTAGCCGCGCTAATGCTGCCCCTAGCGCCCCTGGCTTCCCTAGTGCCCCTAGTGCTCCGGCTGCTAGTGCTCCAGTTGCTGCCCCTAGCGCCCCGGTTGTTACTCCCGGCGACGATCTTAGAGATACACGGGTAGTGCCTACCGCCGCTAGCCGTATGCCTGAAGGTGCTGGACACACAACTGCCCCCACCTTCCCGCCTGTAAATACTGCAGCCGCTAACGCCGCCAATGCTGCTAACGGCGGCAACGGCCCCAGTGTGGGACTACCTACGCACCTAGCCAGCAGCTCGCCCACCGCCGGCTCAGCTGCTTCTTTTGGTATTTCTGCTGCTAGCGCCACCAGCGCTGGAGCTGGTCCGCTAGGTGGCCAGGCTCCCACTCAGCCGGTGGTACACGTAAATTCGGCTCACGCTGGGGCTCCCTCACTGCCAACTTACCCGGCGCGCTCGCGGCGTGCTGCTAGTGCGGCCAGCGCGGGTATGGCCAGTAGCGCCAGTGCTTATAGTTCTTTGAGTGCTCCCTCGGCTGCGCCAGCTGTTAATGGGCGTGCCACCCGACGCCGCGCTAATGCAGCTAGTGCCCCCAGTTCTTTCTCTGCTACGGCTGCCTCGGCCACGGCAGCTTCAGCTGATTTGGCTAGCCGCGCTGGGACTCGTTCGCGTAGGCGTGCGGCTGCTAGCGCAGCAAGCGCCCCCAGCATTTTCTCGGCCACCGCTGCTTCAGCTGATTTGGCTGGTGTAAACGCGGTTAGTGCCCGCTCTGCTGCCAGTGCGCCTAGCGCTTTTTCTGCCACCGCCCCCAGTGCCTTGTCTGGTACTGCCGCCTCGGCAGCTAGCGCTAACTCGGCAGTTTCCGATCTTGGTGCGGATCTGCCCCGACGCCGCACGGTCTTTAATGCGGTTAGCGCCCCGACGCCGTCGGCCGCTCCACGCGCTGAGGCTGCACCGGCCTCACCCTTCCTGCCGGTGCACTCGGTACTAGAGAATCCGCCTGCCCAGCTTGGCCAATCTGCTCATTCAGCTGAGCTACCGGTAGCGCACTCAGCTCCGCAGGCAGCCCCGGCGGCTCCCGCTGGCGGCGAACAGGGTCCGTTGTGGCAGTCGGTTGCAGCCGACCGCACCCAGCCGGTGCCTTCCGCTGACAAGGCCGGTGACTGGAATGTTTCTACCGCCGCCTATGCGCCGGTAAATGAGCCACTGGCTGATGCTCAGCCCACCCCGGGGCAGGCCGAGCCGGCCCCCATGCGCCGTCGTTCACTGCTGGGAGGTAACGCCCAGCCAGCACCTACCCCGGCTCCGGCAGCTAATGAGACCCCGGCACGTCGCCCAATCGTGCGCGCCCCCTCAGTAGCCAAGGGCGTGCGTGAGGTAGACACCAACACCGGTGAACTGACCATCATTAAGCCAGCCAACCCCAACCCGCCGGTGGTACAGCGCACCCCGGAGATGGTTTCCACCCAGGATGAGTTTGAAAATGAGGTAGTACCCAACTGGGGTGCTTTCAGCCAGGCCCGCGCCAACCAGCAGGCTAACTCAGCCCCTAATGAGGCGCTGGCGGACACTGGTTTGTATGACCACCTGGAAGATGATGAGTCTAGCCAGGATGGCCGTGGCTTACGCATCTTCCTAACCATGTTGCTGATCATTGTGTTGGCACTGGTGGTTGCGGCAGTGGTGTGGTTCGTTGTGCTTGACGGCGGCTCCACCAATGCCCTGGCCCTGGAGCTACCCAAACTCGAATAGCAAACGCTAAAAAGCCAAGCAGCCGCCAAGTATTTACATGCTTGGCGGCTGTGCTTTAATCAGACTTAGAGAATTTAAGGAGACGAAATGTCCGCCACCCCTTACGCGATTGAACTTGCTTACGCAGCGGCCCACGCCGCCTCCCAGAAGAAGGCTAGCGACATTATCGCTATTGATGTTTCGCAGCGTCTGGCCCTAACCGATGTGTTCTTAGTGATCTCTGCTGGCAATGAGCGTCAGGTTATGGCTGTGGTAGACGCCGTGGAGGAAGCCCTACACAAGGCTGGCGCTAAGCGCCGTATGCGCGAGGGCTATTCGCAGGCCCACTGGGTGCTGCTGGACTACAACGACATTGTGGTGCACGTCCAGCGCGAGGAGGACCGCGAGTTTTACGCCATGGAACGACTATGGAAGGACTGCCCGCAAATTGAACTGCCCGCCAGCGTGCTCGATAGTGAGTAAACATGGCTAAGTTGGTGGTGTGGCGTCATGGGCAGACCGATTACAACCTGCAAGGGCGCGTGCAGGGGGTAACCGATATTTCCCTAAATGCAGCTGGGCTAGCCCAAGCTGAGGCAGCGGCGCCAATTATTGCGGCCTATAAGCCGGTTAAGATCATCGCTTCACCCCTGGAGCGGGCTCAGCAAACCGCCCAGGCCCTCGCGAAACTGAGCGGGGGCAAGGTGGCTAGTGATGAGCGCCTAATTGAGCGTTCCTTTGGGATTTGGGAAGGCCTAACCGGTAAAGAAATTAAGGCTGACTGGCCCCAGGAGTTTAAACAGTGGCGTGGCGAGTGTGCCACTCCCGGTGGCATTGGTATGGAAGAGCGCGACGCGGTGGGCCAGCGCTCTGCTGCGGCTATGCGCGACGCCGTGGAGGGCTTAGGCACTGACGATACGGTGGTGCTGGTAGCCCACTCGGCAGTTTTGACTATGGGGGCCACCTGTCTGCTGGGCCTGGACCCTAATAGTTGGTCGGGGCTGCTGTCGCTGGGCAACTGCGCTTGGGGGGTACTACATAACGGTTTACGCCCGCCAGGTTGGGCTATTCGCCAGTGGAATGTGAGCGTGACAGATAGCTCTAACGCCACCCCAGCGATTTGGTGATGTAAGCCACTGCTGGAGGATTTGCCAAAACTGGTTGGGGGCGGCTAAAGTTTTCCACGTTGCGTTAAGCGAAGGTTGAACGCAAAACCGGTTCGTTTTATCGGATTGGGGCTATGGCGCAGTTGGTAGCGCGCTTCCATGGCATGGAAGAGGTCAGGGGTTCGAATCCCCTTAGCTCCACGATTTCAGCCGACCGGATTACCTGGTCGGCTTTTTTTATTTCCGCAACCAGGTTTTTTTATCCCTTTAAACCGGGTTTATTTTGATTCAGGGCGACGCTGCCCGTGGTTTTATTGGTTATATGTCCGCCGTCATAGTGGTGGTTGTTACTTAGGACTTAACTGTTGTGATAGGGGACTTAGCCCCATGTAGCATATGGCCAGCTGGGAGTATGATGCTGGAGCGCTGAAGAGACCCTAAAATCAGCCTGAATGTTAAGTAACATCATGATTAATTGTAAGCATTAAATTACTAACCATTCTAACTAGCGCTGGTTTAGTGCTGATTAAAAGAATTGTGAGTCAAATATCCTGAAATCTTTTTCAACGGCGTGTTAACCTTGCGTTGGATTGGAGAATGCTTTGGAAGAATCTATTACTGAACCTATCGATATGAGTCAGCCTGCCAGTGGTGCCGGTGCTGACACTGCAGCGGTGCGCGGTGAAGATGGCCAGGCTACTGAAGATGCTCCTGCCCAGGTGTCTGAGACTTCATCACCAAGCGCTGTTAATCGAGCTGAAGAACAGGTGCGTGTGCGCCGTAACGTAGTTGCTGGTATTAGCGCCCTTTCAGCAGCAGCTTTGCTGATCATTGGTGGCATTGGTGTAGCTTCAATGAACCGAGGTCAGGATCTAGATAGCAACCTAGCTAAAGTCAATGCGGTTGCTACCCAGTGCCCTAACTCTCCGCAGCAACTAGCGGCCTACAGCTCCTTGGTTAACGAAATTAAGGATGCTGAGAATACGGTTAAACGTCAGCGTGACAAGGTTGACGAAAAGCTCATTAAGTCATTAGATCAAGAAATTGAGAACTCGCGACGCCTGACGGTTTATGACGGCACTGACTGTAATAAAGTCAGCGCTTCAGCTGCACGCATTGACAAGGCCTTTGACACTTTGGCGGCAGCTCACGACGCGGTACTAAATAGTGCCGGCCTAGGGACGGGCGTTAACACTGCGGATCTCACTGAAGAAGAGCGCCAGGCTGTAGTAGCCCGTGAAGGTCGCCGTGAGGCGCGCAAGGAGCGTCAGCAGGCGGCTAGTGCAGCACCTACCACTCAGCCCACTTCGCGTAACAAAACTGCTACCAGCAAGTCTGGTACTGACGCGGCTAACTCCTCTTCCGGTAACGGCTCTAATAACTCTGGCGCCAAGCCTGGTAATTCGGGCACGGGTTCTGGTGGCTCAGGTAGCGGTTCAGGTAGTGGCTCTGGTTCCGGCAGTGGCGGTAGTGGCGGTTCTGGTGGCGGTAGCGGCAGTGGCGGCTCGGCTACGACGGCGCCCCAGGCCCCCTCTGAGCCGATTGTGGTGCCCACCGTGCACCCTGATCCGGTAACCTCTCCGCAGCCGGTAGCTCCCGATCCGGCCCCCACCGGTGGCGGCGACGGCGGTGGTGAAAGCCCCAGCCCAGATCCGGAGCAGCCGGGTGATGGCGACGGCGACACTGCTGTAGGACAAGACTGAAATTTAATGGTGGATTGACACAAACCGCGTCAATCCACCATTTCTTACTAGATGTAGCACCAAAAATAGCCTAGAATATGACCTGCCTTACTGCCGGGTGAGTAAGGCCATGCCGCTCCAGGTTGCGCCATGCCTGGCGGGCGGGTAATGTTTACTTCACCGACGCGGGGTGGAGCAGTTCGGTAGCTCGCCGGGCTCATAACCCGGAGGTCGCAGGTTCGAATCCTGTCCCCGCTACGAGTTGGCCCAAGGCTTAGCCTTGGGTCTTTTTTACACCAAAGCGAGGCCCCATGATTCGTTTTGAAAATGTCAGCAAAAGCTATGACAAGGGCGTTACTTTTGCAGTAAAAAACTTCTCCCTAGAAGTTAAACACCACTCAACTACAGTGCTGCTGGGCACCTCAGGTTGCGGTAAAACCTCACTACTGCGCATGGTAAACGCCATGGTTAGGCCCACCAGCGGCAAAGTATGGGTACGCGGTAAGAATGTAGCTGAAAGTGACCCAGTGAAACTACGGCGCTCGATCGGTTATGTAATCCAAGACGGTGGCCTGTTTCCCCACCGTAATGTGCTAGAAAACATCGCCACGGTACCACTGCTAGAAGGTGTCAGCCGCGCTAAAGCCCGCCGGCGTGCCCTGGAACTACTTGAACTGGTTGGGCTTGAAAGCGACTATGCTAGCCGTTTCCCAGCGCAGCTTTCTGGTGGCCAACGCCAGCGCGTAGGGGTAGCCAGAGCCCTGGCTAACAAAACGGATATCCTACTGATGGATGAGCCTTTTGGGGCGTTAGATCCAATTGTGCGCACCCAGCTGCAAGAGCAGGTGGCTTGGCTGCGTGATCAAGTAGGTACCACCATTTTGCTGGTTACTCACGACGTTGACGAAGCCTTCAAGCTAGGTGACCAGATAGTGGTGCTAGAAACTGGCGCTAAAATCGCACAGGCAGGCGACGCCCGCACGCTACTAAACCAAAGCGCAAACCAGTTTGTGTCCGACTTTATTGGCCGCTCCCAGGCCGCGCGTAGATTGCAGGTGGACGAGGCGGGTCTAGTTACTGACTTGCTCGGGGTCCCGGTAGGCAAACTAGCAGCCAGCTCACAGACCAAGGCGCGCCCATGAACTGGCTGATTCATAACTACGCCTGGGTGCTGGAGCTGCTTGGGCAGCATCTAGTTATTGCTGTAAGCGCGATTGTTGTCGCCTTAGTTATTTCCATTCCACTAGGGCGGGCGGCGGTTAACTCTGCTTTTGGTCGGGGCCTGGTCAGTGTAGTTGGAGCGATGTATGCGCTGCCTTCACTGGCCTTACTTATTTTGGTGCCGGTCATTATTGGTACCCCACTGCGCTCTAGCCTCAATATGGTGATTGTGCTGAGCATTTACGGGGTAGCCATTATGGCTGGCCCCTGTGTGCAAGCTTTTAGTGGCCTGCCTGAACAAGTGTTGTTAAGTGCTGATGCCTGTGGCTATGGGCGTTTGCGCCGCTGGTGGCAAATAGAGTTGCCGCTGGCTCTGGCGGTGATTGCTAGCGCCGCGCGGGTACTGGTTACTTCCACTATCTCTTTGGTTACGGTGGCAGCGTTCATTGGTATTTCAAGCCTGGGTACTTTGCTTACTGATGGTTTCCAACGTGGTATCAGCGCTGAGGTGATCACCGGTTTGGTAGTTACGATTATTTTGGCTTTGCTACTAGATGGGGTAGTGGCTTTAGCTAACTGGCTGCTTAGCGGTTGGAGACGCGTATGAGCTTAATTCTTGCGGCTGCTACGTGGATTGCCGACGGCGCCAATTGGCTAGGTCAACGCGGTATTGCTTGGCGCCTGGTACAGCATTTAGGAGTTAGCGCCCTAGTGCTAGTAATCAGTGCGGTGATTGCGCTGCCGCTGGGGATCTATATTGGTCACAGCGGGCGAGGTAAATGGCTGATTAATCTAACCGGCGCGGTGCGGGCGATACCTACGCTGGGTTTACTGACCCTGTTTGGGCTTTGGATCGGTATTGGCCTGCCGGCGCCAGTGTTGGCGCTAGTTGCTTTAGCGATTCCACCTTTGCTAGCTGGAGCCTACAGTGGCGTAGCCGGGGCGCCACCTAGCGTAGTGGATGCTGCGCGGGCTCTGGGTATGAAAGAAAGCGAAATTCTTAGCCAAATCGAACTTCCCCTGGCTCAGCCCTTGCTGGTTGCAGGCCTGCGCAGCGCTAGTTTGCAGGTGATAGCTACCGCCACATTAGCTGCCTATACCGCCAACTATGGGCTGGGGCGCCTGCTTTATTTAGGCCTGAAAACCCGCAACTATCCGCAAATGATTGCCGGCGCCATACTGGTAGTGGCCCTAGCTTTGCTGGTCGATTGGCTGCTCGGCCTGTGTCAACACCGCATTGAAAGACAGCTAAGCGCAACTAAGGTGGGTAAATGAAAACGCACAAACTTAGTCGGGCACATACCGCCACTTATATGGCTACTCGTCGCGCGGTTCTAACCGGAGCATTGGCCGGGATTGGCGCTTTAGTGGGCGGCTGTGGCACCGAGCAGAGCCTGGCCGGATCCGCTGGGGACACTAATACTTTGGTGATAGGCAGCCAGGACTACTACTCCAACGAAATCATTGCTGAGATCTACGCCCAGGGCCTAGAAAAGCTAGGCTACAAAATTGACCGCCAAATGCGTATTGGTCAGCGAGAAATCTACATGCCTGAGCTTAAAGCTGGCGCCATTGATCTGCTACCAGACTACACCGGCAACCTGCTGCAGTTTTTAAAGCCCAAAACTACCGTGACGGCGTCGCAGGCAGTTTACAACCAACTGCGTGAAGCTTTACCTGATGGTTTGCGGATCCTTAACCAAGCTCCCGCCAGTGACCAAGACTCATATGTGGTTAGCGCCAAACTAGCGCAGCGTTACAACCTAAAACAGATAGGTGACCTGCGCGCAGTGCCAAACTTGGTGCTAGGAGGTAACTCAGAGCTAGAGACCCGCCCCTATGGGCCCAAAGGGCTCAAAAGTATCTACGGAGTTAACGTCAAATTCTCGCCAATTGAAGATTCTGGTGGTGCGCTTACCGTTAAGGCACTACGCGATAATTCCATTCAGCTTGCTGATATCTACTCCTCAGATCCGGTTTTAGCCAGCTCTGACCTGGTGGTCCTAGCTGACCCCAAGAGTCTATTTCTCGCCTCCCAGGTAGTGCCGGTTATTTCTGAGCGTATAGATGAGCGCGCTGGCACTGAGATTAACCGCATCAGTGCGATGTTAACTTCACGTGCACTGATTGAAATGAACCACCAATCAACCAAGCTGCAACGCTCTGCCCGCGACATCGCTAAAGCCTGGCTGGCCACCCAAAGCGCCAACGCAAGCTAGTTTCACGTTAAACGTTTCTTAGGCCAGTGTTGAAAACGATGGTGCAAAGCCTTGTGCCAGCGCAAGTATCAGTGCCAAAGCGGCGTCGTCGTCGTCCAGACGCGCATATGACCTAACTATTGGCGAAAAGCTGCACCAATGGGGCCAAGGTGCTATTTCATAGTCTCCAGCTGGGATAGGCTTAGCTGCGTTAATGGATAACTGCGATGAAGGAGCAAACGTGAGTACACGTACCGAGTCCGACTCCATGGGGACCATTGAAGTTCCCGCCGACCACTACTGGGGCGCACAGACTGAGCGCAGCCTGCACAACTTCGACATTGGTCGCAACACCTTCGTGTGGGGCCGTCCCATGGTTAAGGCCCTAGGTGTACTAAAGAAGTCCGCCGCCCTAGCCAACGCTGAACTAGGCGAACTACCCCAGGACATCGCAGACCTAATCGCCAAGGCCGGCGACGAGGTAATCTCCGGCAAGCTGGACGACGAATTCCCGCTAGTAGTGTTCCAGACCGGCTCTGGCACCCAGTCCAACATGAACTCCAACGAGGTCATCTCCAACCGCGCCATTGAGCTGGCCGGTGGGCAGATGGGCACCAAGACCCCGGTGCACCCCAACGACCACGTCAACCGTGGCCAGTCCTCCAACGACACTTTCCCCACCGCCATGCACATCGCTGTGGTCAGCGAGCTGCAGGAGATGTACCCCAAGGTCACCCAGCTGCGCGACACCCTAGACGCCAAGGCTAAGGAATACGCCGACGTGGTCATGGTGGGTCGCACCCACCTGCAGGACGCCACCCCCATTACCCTGGGTCAGGTAATTTCCGGTTGGGTTGCCCAGATTGACTTCGCCCTAGACGGCATCCGCTACGCCGACTCGCGCGCTCGCGAACTGGCCATTGGTGGTACCGCTGTGGGCACCGGCCTCAACGCCCACCCCGACTTTGGTGCGCTGACCGCTAAGAAGATCAGTGAAGAAACCGGTATCGAGTTCAAGCAGGCCGACAACCTATTCGCCGCTCTGGGCGCCCACGACGCCCTGGTGCTGGTCTCTGGCTCCCTGCGTGTGCTTGGCGACGCCCTGATGAAGATCGCCAACGATGTGCGCTGGTACGCCTCCGGCCCGCGTAACGGTATTGGCGAGCTGATCATCCCCGAAAACGAGCCCGGCTCCTCCATCATGCCCGGTAAGGTCAACCCCACCCAATGTGAAGCCATGACTATGGTGGCCGTGCAGGTATTTGGTAACGACGCTGCCGTTGGTTTCGCTGGCTCTCAGGGTAACTTCCAGCTCAACGTGTTCAAGCCGGTTATGGCCTGGAACGTACTGGAGTCCATCCGCCTGCTAGGCGACGCTTGCGTCTCCTTCGACGTGCACTGCGCCTACGGTATTGAGCCCAACTATGCCAAGATCAAGCACAACCTGGACATCAACCTGATGCAGGTGACCGCGCTTAACCGTCACATTGGCTACGACAAGGCTTCCAAGATCGCCAAGAACGCTCACCACAAGGGCATCTCGCTGCGTGAGTCCGCTCTGGAGCTAGGTTTCCTAACCGACGCCGAGTTTGACGCTTGGGTTGTGCCCGCCGACATGACCCACCCCAGCGCAGCCAAGTGATCATTAGCTAGTTAACCTTAGCTGATTAACCGGTGGCCGGGTCCTTTTAGGACCTGGCCACTTGGGTTTTGCCCTGCACTGTTTTTACTGCGCACTGTTTTGAGGCGCTGGCCTGTCAACTGGCAGCTGCTGGCTCTGGCCACCAACACCGAGATCCTTAAAGCTCAGCTGGCAGCCTAAGCGTCATCGGCGCGGGAGCTGAAATTGACTGGCGCCACGGGTAAAATAGCTCTGGATTGTTTTGCGCTCAGGCGTGCATATTCAAGCGAAAGGCTAACGTGGCAGAGTACATCTACCAGATGATCAAGGCCCGCAAGACCATTGGTGACAAGGTCATTCTCGACGACGTCACCATGGCTTTCTTCCCCGGAGCCAAGATCGGTATGGTCGGCCCCAACGGTGCCGGTAAATCCTCGATCCTAAAGATCATGGCTGGTCTAGATCAGCCCTCCAACGGCGAAGCCCGCCTCAGCCCCGGTTACACGGTAGGTATCCTCATGCAGGAGCCGATCCTCAACGAGGAAAAGACCGTACTGGGTAACGTAGAAGAAGGCGTCGCCGACATTAAAGGCAAGCTTGACCGCTACAACGAAGTCAGCGCCCAGATGGCAGATCCGGATGCAGACTTTGACGCCCTACTTGAGGAAATGGGCAAGCTGCAAGACCAGCTCGACGCCGCCAACGCCTGGGACCTAGACTCCCAGCTGGCCCAGGCTATGGATGCCCTACGCTGCCCCCCGGCAGACGCCATGGTAAAGAACCTTTCCGGTGGTGAGCGCCGTCGTGTGGCCCTATGCAAGCTACTGCTAGAAGCCCCCGACCTCCTACTACTAGATGAGCCCACCAACCACCTGGACGCTGAGTCCGTGCTCTGGTTGGAGCAGCACCTATCAACCTACAAGGGTGCGGTTATCGCCATCACCCACGACCGTTACTTCCTAGACCACGTAGCCCAGTGGATCGCTGAGGTAGATCGGGGTCACCTCTACCCCTATGAGGGCAACTACTCCACCTACCTGGAAACCAAAGAAAAGCGTCTAGAAGTCCAGGGTAAGAAGGACGCCAAGCTAGCCAAGCGCCTCAAGGACGAGCTGGAGTGGGTACGTTCCTCCGCTAAGGGCCGCCAAACCAAGTCCAAGGCCCGTCTGGCCCGCTATGAGGAAATGGCCGCTGAAGCCGAGCGCACCCGCAAGCTTGACTTTGAAGAAATCCAGATTCCCCCGGGCCCGCGCCTGGGCTCGGTGGTACTTGAAGCTACCAACCTGCAAAAGGGCTTTGACGGCCGTAGCCTAATCAACGGCCTGTCCTTCACCCTGCCACGTAACGGCATTGTGGGTGTGATCGGCCCCAACGGTGTTGGTAAGACCACCCTGTTCAAGACCATTGTGGGCCTAGAGCCTCTCGATGGGGGAGAGCTCAAGGTTGGCTCCACCGTGAAGCTGTCCTATGTAGACCAGAACCGCGCCGGTATCGACCCCAACAAGACCCTGTGGGAAGTTGTTTCTGACGGCCTGGATTACATCCAGGTAGGCAATGTGGAGATGCCTTCACGCGCCTACGTAGCCGCCTTTGGCTTTAAGGGTGCAGACCAGCAAAAGCCTGCCGGTGTGCTCTCCGGTGGTGAGCGTAACCGCTTGAACCTGGCCCTTACCCTCAAGCAGGGCGGTAACCTGCTGCTGCTGGACGAGCCCACCAACGACCTGGACGTGGAGACCCTCTCCAGCCTGGAAAATGCTCTGCTGGCGTTCCCCGGTTGCGCTGTGGTTATCACCCACGACCGTTGGTTCCTCGACCGCGTAGCCACCCACATTCTGGCTTGGGAAGGCACCGACGAGCACCCCGACAACTGGTACTGGTTCGAGGGTAACTTCGAGTCTTACGAGAAGAACAAGGTTGAGCGTCTAGGCCCCGACGCCGCCCGTCCGCACGCGGTCACCTACCGTAAGCTCACCCGCGACTAAGCAGCTGGGTCTGACCAAACAAATCTAGACCTGGTCAAACAAAGCTAGAGAAAGGTTGTTGCCACCGTACTTAGTACGGTGGCAACAACCTTTGTTTGTGTTATGGCCGGCTTTAGCCGTCTAACTGCACGGCCCAGTTGCCACTGGATTTTTGGCCCTCACGCGGAATGCGAATCATGCCTTCCTGACTGATTGAGGAAACCAACTGGCCAGCCTGGTTATACACCAGGGCACGGGCGGCGGAGCGCCCACCACTAGAACTAGGTGAATCCTGCACAAACAGTAGCCAGTCGTTAACGTTAACGTCACGGTGGAACCATTGGGCATGGTCTAGGGTAGCTAGGCTCATGCCGGGGCTACGCCACGACAGGCCCTGGCTACGCAGCGCTGGCTCCAGCATGATCTGGTCACACACATAAGCCAAAATAGCCCGGTGCACCATCTGGGTGGCACTGGCAGGTACCGCTCCGCGCACCTTAATCCACACATGCTGGTGGCTGTCAGGCTGCTTGGGAGGCTGCAGATACAGGTTGCCTTCCACATGGCGCACATCAAAGGCCGCTGTGCGCCCCAAGAACCGCGCCACTGGATGATCCACGTTACGGAAAATAGCCAGGGCACTAACTAGCTCTTCAGGTCCGGGCACCTTAGGCATCGGCTCATAGATATCAATGCCATCTTGGCGCTTTTGGAAGGAAGCGATAACGGTGGCCATATTGCGTCCATCCTGGCTGGCACGCACCTGGCGCTGGGAGAAGGAACGCCCATCACGGAGCGCCTCAACCTCATACTGCACCGCTCTTTCCGGATTACCGCCACCCACAAAATAGGTGTGCAAAGCGTGCAACTGACGCTCATAGCTATCACCTGGGGTGGTGTCAAAGCAGGCAGCTGCCGCCAGCACCGCCTGGCCAAGGACCTGACCACCATAGATGCGCCCCGATAGCTGGGGGAGGGAATCTCCCTCAAAGCGGCCCATTACGGTGCCAGGTGGGAAGCCCTCAGTGTCCCCACCGACGCCGTCGAGCCGGGCACAAGCCTCTAAATCGCTCTCTTCAGGGTCCCAAAACTCAAGCGCACGAAGCGCCAGAGACCGGGTAACCCCAGCCAAAGGCTCTTCGTGCGCTAGTGGAACCGGATACGGTTCAATCACAGACCGAGTTCCTCCAGGATCGGCAGCTCAGCGCGGACGGCAGCGCGGGCTTCCTCAGCCTCGGCGCAAGCCAGGGCGATGTCAGCCAGACGCTTGCAGTCCTCACGGGTGACGCTCTTGAGTACGGCATCAACGTCGGCCAGAGCGCGAGAGGTCATGGACAGCGAGGCCACGCCCAGACCCACCAGCACTACGGCCAGGGCCGGGTCAGCAGCGGCTTCACCACACACACCTACCGGGGACTTCTTTTCGCTGGCGGCGGCGCCGTCACAAGCGATCTTTAGCAGCCGCAGTACGGCCGGTTGCCAGGGGGTGTTTAGGTCTGCCAGGGAACCGAGCATACGGTCGGCAGCCATCACGTACTGGGTTAGGTCGTTGGTACCCACCGAAGCGAAGTCGGCGTACTTGAACATGTGGTCAGCCATAGCCGCAGCTGAGGGGACCTCAATCATCATGCCGGCAAAGTCTAGGCCGTAGGAGCGGGCCTTCTCGGTGAAAGCCTTGGCCTCAGCGGGAGTGGAGATCATGGGGGCCATGACCCACACCTTGGCGTCGGTGTCGGCGGCAGCCTTGGCTAGGGCCTCTAGCTGGTGTTCTAGCACCTCGGGGCTACGGCGGGCGGTACGGTAAGCGCGTACACCCAGAGCCGGGTTGGCCTCTGAGGTGTCGGTTAGGAAGGGCAGCGGCTTGTCAGCGCCGGCGTCGAGGGTACGTACTACAACCTTCTTACCGGGGAAGGCCTCAAAGACCGGGCGGTAGGAGTTGTACTGGTCCTCAACTGAAGGCTCTTCGGGCTGGTCCAGGAAGCAGAACTCGGTACGGAACAGGCCGATACCCATGGCACCAGCGGCGGCAGCCTTGCGGGCGTCCTCAGCGTCACCAACGTTAGCTAGCAGCTGCACCTCGATGCCGTCAGCGGTGGCGCCGTCGCCGTGGAATTCACGCACTACGCTGGCTAGCTCGCGGGCCTTACGTAGCTGTTCCTCGCTGGGGTCGAGGAAGATCTCGCCCTTGGTGCCATCTAGCAGTACGATTTCGCCTTCAATTAGCTGCTTGGCTACTTCCTCGCCGGTACCAACGATGGCCGGGATGCCTAGGGCGCGGGCCAAAATGGCGGTGTGGGAGGTGGGGCCACCTTCGCTGGTTACGAAACCGATTACCTTGTCGGGGTCTAGTAGCGCGGTGTCAGCCGGGGCTAGGTCAGCAGCAACTAGGATGAAAGGCTCGGGGCGGGTAGGAATACCGGGCATAGGGGCATCGGTCAGCACGGCCACGATACGGTCGCGTACGTCGCGTACGTCGCGAGAACGCTCAGCCATGTAACCACCCAGGGACTCAAGCATGGTGGCTAGCGAGTCAGCGGCCTCCCACACAGCGCGCTCGGGGGTAATGCCACGGTCGCGCACTAGCGCTTGAGCTGAAGAGGTTAGGGTGGGGTCTGCGGCCATCTGAGCAGTGGTCTCAAGTAGGGTACGACCCTCATCCTTAGCTTCTGCGGCAGATAGTTCCAGGCCCTTCTTAACCTTAAGCGCGGCGGTGGCGATACGCTCGGCTTCGGCGTCGACGTCGGCACTGGCGGGTAGGTTGGCGACTGCGGGCTCCTCAATTCCGGGGGCCATCCGTGCCACCGGACCGCCCACACGGCCCGGGCTTACGCCGATACCGTGCAGGGTTAGAGTGGAGTTTTCCGCTGCGGTCATTGCTGTCTCCTTGCTGCGATTGGGGGGCTACGGCACCTCACGTCGTCACCG
>QWCL01000166.1_pt1 | contig 28469 bp, 13 predicted proteins | sample 1972551 | NCBI WGS metagenome assembly QWCL01 (sample SAMN09866709, study PRJNA288562) | Human oral metagenome isolate term2_saliva, whole genome shotgun sequencing... | isolation source: mouth | host: Homo sapiens | place: USA: California
ACCATATATCGTAGTGGCAGTCCCATTAACCTTGAAAGCATCTAAAGCATAGTTTCTTTGGTCGAAAGTTAATGACAATTTTGTTCCAGCTTTCAGCTTGAAATCAGCATCATTGTAGTTCTTAACTTCCTCACCATCAGCCATTACCTTTGAGATAACACCCTTTGCTTTCTCGTCAGTAAAGTTGAATTTTACAGGATAAGATACGTTTGGATAATCGGCTTTAATGTCAACAACACAGCCAGCGGTCAGCGTGACAAAGTATTGACCACCTGAAGAAGCTACGTCATTACCGTCGACTGTCACCTTATATATAGGTGCATCGCCATAATTAGCATTGGTTATCACAAGCCTTTTCTCGGTATCAGGAATCCATTTAACCGTGTTTTCACCATCTTGCAACGCTACTGACGTCTGTGACTCATAGCGAGATACCCTCACTTTTGAGGCTTTATCAACCTTTATAGTACATGAACCAGTGCGTGCATCAGCTAAATCAGCACTCTTAACCTTAAAAAGTTTACCCTTATCTGCGTCTGAAACATAGATATTGCAACTGGTTAGATTATTAATAGTCTGTGCTACAGAGTTGTCGTTATCAACCGTCTTTATAACGCTCTTAAGGTAAAATCCCTCCTTGGCCTCAATCGTTAAGGAACCATATTGAGGTATAGTCACTTCGTTAACACCGTTGACAAGATTGGCAACGGGCATGTAGTTGACTTTGACAGAAACTCTATTGACATCATCAATATTGATTTTAACGGGCGTGTCAGCCTTTGCGTTTACTGATGAGAACACCAATAGCACTAAAAAAAGATAAGAGTAAACCTGCTTCATAGACATATATTTTATTATTGACCAAATATCGGATATAAGCTTTTTCACTATGGTTTCTGCACTAAAAGCAGAGGAGTTGTTGTGATAAATACCGAGCAAACACTTTTACAGGTTATTTGTTCTTTTATAAATCTATTGCAAAAGTAGTTATTATTTATGGTTAGAACAAAGTTTTTTCGCTTAAAATTATATTTTAATTCATAATTAGTCTTATTTGTATCTATTTCAAACAAAATCGTAACTAAAACACTTGTTGTTATAAAATAAGCGGGTTTAGTCGACGAGTTGACAGAATACACGTATCTAAGCTGACGTCTAAGTTGATTGTTAAAATATGGGATAATTAGCTTATTAACAATGAGTCGACATAGTCTATATGCCTGCACTTTATAGTGCAAAGGAACCCATTGAAGATAAAAAAGCATTACAAAATGTCGACTATCATACCCTCTAAATCTGTGTATAAAGTCTCGTGTATGTGATGTGATAACGTTCAATAAATCAGTATATTACAAACTGCTTTGTAGAATATGCCTTTCTTGCCTTAAGAAGAGCATGTTCTGCATGCAAGAAGGGCATGTTCTTGAACGTTGAAGGGCCTCCTCTTCTCCCATGAAAGGCGTCTGTTCTGTTCGAGAGAAGCGAAAATTCCTGACAAGGGGTGAAGGAGTTAGGGAGTGAAAGGGAGTGGAATGGAGATAAAGTATGAAGGAGTTAAGGAGTGAAGGGGAGTGAAATGGAGTTAAGACAACACCGTCTGCGCTCTCTACCTTTGTGTATCACGATTTGCAAGGTGCGTTCTTTCTCACTGTGGGGACTTTTTTCTCTCACAGAGTAACACAGATGAACAGAACACACAAGGTTCAATGAAGATGATGGCCCCTCCCCCGTCCCCTCCCCCGAAGGGAAGGGGCGTAAACACCGAGATACCCCTATCGGCAGGATGTAGGCTGCTTGTTGCCCCTTATCGGTATCTACGATAGCTGAAACGCTCTGTGATCTCTGTATGCCGAAGGCCTTCTGTGGGCTCGAAACGTGTGCCAAAATGCTCTGTTAACTCTGTGCGCTCTGTGAGAGATAATATACCTACAAGAATTAAGCAGTGTGTTAAAACGCTCTGTTTAACCAGTGTGCTCTGTGAGAGATAATTTACCCACAAGAATTAAGCAGTGTGTTAAAACGCTCTGTTAAATCTGTGATTTCTGTGAGAAAAAAAAATATCCTTTGTTAGAGATATAACTTTTAATTCGTTACCTTATCAATTTGTTACCTTGCAACGAAGTCTGTTTATCTGTTACCCTGTCTACTAATTAGCTAAACACATTCCTTGTCTACCTGTAAACTCGTCTACTCGTTAACTTGCAAAAAACTCCTGTTTACCTGTTACCCTGTCTACTTTTCAGCAACACACATAACTTGTCTACCCGTTAACTCGTCTACTCGTTAACTTACAAAAACCCCCTGTTTATCTGTTACCCTGTCTACTTATCAGCAAAACACATACCCTGTCTACCCGTTAACTCGTCAACTTGCTAACAGTTCCACTCGTTCACTCGTCCACTGACAACGCTATTTCGCCTGACCCAAAGCATCGGTGATGGTGTTCATCATAGACAACACAGAACTGTCCAGGGGCCACCCCATGGATGTTTTCAGCAGAGTGAATCAAACACCTACCGTCCGACAACTGTTCAACAGTTGCTGGATGGTACTCAGGTGTATGGCGAATCTTGAAGGTAATCTTCTCTGGTAAGGTTGTAATACCTTCTGTTAAGAAGTGGAAGTCATGGAGCGGGAAATCTTTTTTATAGGCTGTAGCAGGGTCGTAACCATGACTTACATATAGGATATTTTTAGTTACATCTTTCTTAATCACAAACCAAGGGCCACCGCCAAGACCGAGCCCTTTACGTTGCCCGATGGTATGGAACCATAGTCCCTTGTGTTCGCCTATCTTCTTTCCCGTCTCAAGTTCGATGACGTCGCCTATTTGTTCGCCTAAATAACGACGTACATACTCGTTATAATCGATGTTCCCAAGGAAGCAGATACCCTGCGAATCCTTGCGATGGGCATTGATGAGATTCTCTTGCTCGGCAATCTCTCGCACCTCATTCTTCTCGTAGTGGCCAATAGGGAAGATTGCTTTCTTCAGCTGCCAGTCGTAAATCTGTGCCAAGAAATCGGTTTGGTCTTTCACTGGGTCAGGACTTGTTGTGAGCCATTTACGCCCATCAATCCACTCAGTCTGTGCATAATGGCCCGTTGCGATGAGGTCATAGTCATGTCCCATCTTCTCATCAAAGGCTCCAAACTTTATTAGTCGGTTGCACATGACGTCTGGGTTTGGTGTAAAGCCAGCCTTCACCTTCTCCATAGTGTAGCGTGTCACCTGGTCCCAATACTCCTTATGACAGTCGATGACCTCCAACTTACAGCCAAAGCGACGTGCCACAAGCGTGGCCATCTCAAGGTCTTCTTCTGAGTTGCAGTCCCAGTCCTCTTTCTCTTCTGGTCCTATCTTTATATAGAAACAGTCGGGATGTAGTCCTAAGCGTGCAAACTCATAGACCACAACAGAGCTGTCGACGCCTCCAGAAAGGAGAACGGCAATACGCTTACCTTCGAGTTCCTGAATATCCATCTTTACTTTCTTCCCTTCTTACTTATACTTTTTCTCTTACTTTCTCGTCGGCCGCTTTCTTCTTGTGTGCCACCTTCATTCTATCAAATCCCATGCCATAGACACCGTTGACAGCACCTTGTGACACAAAGGCGTTAGGGTCTATCTCGTCAATCACTTGATAGATAGAGTGGGCTTCAGACCGTCGTGCGATGACAAAGAGCATTCCCACCTTCTTACCCGTGTAGAATCCGCGTGCTTCAATGACCGTACAACCACGGTCGACATCGTTGTTTATGGCAGAACCTATCTCTCCCCAATGGTCAGAGATGACAAAGAACTGCACCGAGCCACGCATACCGTTGATAAGATAGTCTACCACGTAGGTCATCACAAAGAGGACGATATAACCATAGATAACCTTCTCCCAGTTCTCTAACACAAGATAACTGGAGGTGATGATACAAAGGTCACATGCCAAGATGACACGTCCGAGCGATATATCTCGGTACTTATGAATCATTGCGGCAATAACATCTGAACCACCCGAACTGGCATTATACTGCAGAGCAATGCTCACTCCGACCCCTAAGAGCACACCTCCTACGACGCAGGCAAGGAATGGCTCGTCAGAGAACAAGGGATGGCCAGCGAAGGCCTCACGCAATACTGATGTCGAGAAGGCAAAGACCAATACGGCAAAGATTGTCCTTACACAGAACTTCCAACCCAATATCTTTAACGCGACAAAGAGCAGTATGCCATTAATAATAAGGTAGGTGTACTGCACTGGGATGTTGAAACCCCACTGAATGACAGACGCAATACCCGCAATACCACCTATTGTGATGTGGTGGGGCAACAGAAAAGCACACCAGCCGAAACTCCCAATGAGCATAGCTAACGCAATCATCAGGAACTCGCGTACATCTCTTAACTTATTCTTTCTTTTTCTTACCATGTGTTTGTCAACCATTAGCTTTGTGCAAAGTTAGTGAAAATATTGTGAATGTCAAGTGAATAGCAAAACTTTTATGGGATAATAGGGCAACTTTCAGATGTTTTTATTATTTTTGTGGTTGGTAATAAACCGATTATACTATGGTTGAGATCTTTTCTGCTGACGGATGGTTGAATAAGAGCATTGTGTCAATCAATGATTTTACATGGTCGTATATTCTTGTTGCGGCACTTATTCTCTGTGCGTTATGGTTTACGTTTCGTACGCATTTCGTGCAGTTTCGTATGGTAGGTGAGATGGTTCGCCTCTTGGGTGAATCGACTGATACACACGATAAAGGCGAGAAGCATGTCTCTTCCTTTCAAGCCTTTGCAGTCTCTATTGCGTCCCGTGTGGGTACAGGAAACCTTGCTGGTGTGGCGAGTGCCATAGCGATTGGAGGTCCGGGGGCCGTCTTCTGGATGTGGGTCATCGCTCTCCTTGGGTCTGCCACGGCCTTCATCGAGTCAACGCTGGCCCAATTGTATAAGCGTCGCCATGCCGACTCGTTCATTGGTGGACCCGCCTATTACATCCTTCATGGTATGCATTGCAAATGGATGTCGAAGCTCTTTGCCATCCTGATAACGATGACTTTCTGTATGGCTTATATCTCTATACAAAGTAATACGATATGTGGAGCAATGCAGAAGGCCTTTTCTATCAATCCCACATGGATGGGTGTTGCCCTCGCAGTACTCTCTTTGGTCATCGTCTTCGGTGGTATTCAGCGCATTGCGAAGGTCAGTAGTGTCCTCGTTCCATTGATGGCAGTGGGCTATGTCGTCCTTGCCTTGGTGGTTATCGTTATGAATATTCAACTCATCCCACACGTCTTCCGCCTTATTATTGAGAATGCTTTTGGCTTTGGACAGATAGCGGGAGGCAGCTTAGGAGCCACGATGATGAATGGAATAAAGCGTGGACTGTTTAGTAATGAGGCTGGTGAGGGATCGGCACCGAATATTGCTGCAACCGCATCAACGACCCATCCTGTCAAACAAGGACTTATTCAGTCGCTCGGAGTGTTCACTGATACGCTGCTCGTTTGTAGTTGTACGGCTTTTATTATTATCATTAGCGGACTTTATACAGACGGTTCAGCGTCGGGTATTATGCTTACACAGAATGCCTTAGAGCATGAGGTAGGCTCGAGTGGACCGATATTTGTTGCTATCGCTATCTTCTTCTTTGCGTTTAGTAGTATTATTGGAAACTATTATTATGGTGAGGCTAACGTGCGCTTCCTCACCCAGCGTCCTTCAGCCATCCTCGTTCTGCGTATCATCACAGGCGGTTTGATGGTGATGTTTGGTGCTATCGCCAGTCTTGACCTTGTATGGAGTATTGGCGACTTCTTTATGGCGCTCGTCACAATATGCAATCTTATAGCCATCATCACACTTGGTAAATATGCCTTCCGCCTACTCGATGACTATCGACAACAGAAGCGGGCAGGTGTGAAGAGTCCTGTCTTCAAACGCGAGACGATGCCTGATATCGAAAAAGATATTGAATGTTGGTAGGAGGGAAGGGACTTACTTGTGCTGGTGGTAAGCTCTTTTTCTTTTTTAGGGTCATGCTGTGTGAGGCTTCTGTTGGTTGTAACGCTCTGTGATATCGGTTGACTTAATGTCTCTGTGGGCCTTTGTGTGTTCTGTTCATCTGTGTTATTCTGTGAGAAAAAGAATATTGGAGACGTGGTGGGGGAGTTTTTTCTCTCACAGAGCGCACAGAGTTCACGGAGGTTTTTGGCGCACATTTCGAGCCCACAAGATAGTGGCCCCTCCCCCAACCCCTTTCCCGCAGGGAGGGGCGTAGTATGTGAGGTTACCCCTACTGGGCTGCTTGCATACTTCGTAGAAGTTTTTGCTCTCACAGAACTCACAGAACTCACGGAACCTTTTTGGCACACATTTCGATCCCACAGAAGGCCTTCGGCATACAGAGAACACAGAGCGTTTTAGCTAAAATTGGCTGTAAGGCTCTGTGATATCGGTTGACTTAATGTCTCTGTGGGCCTTTGTGTGTTCTGTTCTTCTGTGTAATTCTGTGAGAAAGAGAACTCACCCACTCTATGAGATGACACACAAGCAATTCGCTGGGGAGTATTATCTCTCACAGAACTCACAGATTTAACAGAGCGTTTTTGGCGCACATTTCGAGCCCACAGAAGGCCTTCGGCATACAGAATTCACAGAACGTTACTGCCAAAGACGGCTGTAAGGTTCTGTGAAATCGGTTGACTTAATGTCTCTGTGGAATGCTGTGTGTTCTGTTCATCTGTGTTCCTCTGTGAGAAAAAGAACAATTGCGAGACTCGGTGGGGGCGTTTTTTCTCTCACAGAGCGCACAGAGTTCACGGAGGTTTTTGGCGCACATTTCGAGCCCACAGAACGCCTCCGGCATACAGAATTCACAGAACGTTTCAGCTAATGTTGGCTGTAACGCTCTGTGATATCGGTTGACTTAATGTCTCTGTGAAATACTGTGTGTTCTGTTCTTCTGTGTCTTTCTGTGAGAAATAGAACGCACCCACTCTATGAGATAACACACAAACAACTCGCTGGGGAGGTTTTTCTCTCACAGAACTCACAGATTTAACAGAACCTTTTGACGCACATTTCGAGCCCACAAGATAGTGGCCCCTCCCCCAACCCCTCCCCCGCAGGGAGGGGCGTAGTATGTGAGGTTACCCCTACAAGACAGCCAGTAAGATAATAGAACGAGACGCACATCCTCCTTGTAGGGGTATCTCGGTGATTACTCCCCTTCCCTTCGGGGGAGGGGACGGGGGAGGGGCCACTATCTTCACTGAACCTTGTGTGTTCTGTTCTTCTGTGTAATTCTGTGAGAAAGAGAATGCCCCCACCCTATGAGATGACACACAAGCAATTCGCTGGGGAGTTTTTTCTCTCACAGAACTCACAGATCATCTCTCCCAGAGTAAACGGATGAATCGCTACGAAGCTGGTTACCTCTTAATGGGAAAATTTGCTTCTGATGATGCCATCTACTGAGAATCTACCAGCACCAGCGAACCATGAGAGGACGAAGATGATAAGGTAGAGGAAGGCTAACTCACCACTGCTAACCGAACCGCCATGGACGGTTGTGAAGGCTACTATCATGGTGAATATCATCGGCAACAGTGTTAATCGTGTGAGAAAACCGAAGACAAAGGCCAAGCCGCATACCAACTCGCCGAAAATACTTAGTCCTACAGCTACCTCACCACTCAATCCGAAGGGTGCAGGGAAATGTGCTGCGGTCTCCGTGAAATGCTGCAGTTTCTCGAGGCCGTGGCTCGCAAAGGTCAAACCGAACACGAGACGTGATGCCAATAAAAGGAGGGATGCCTTTGTACTCTCAACCTTTGGGAATAATAATTCTGCTGTTTTCATATCGTATAATCCTTTCTTTTTATGTTGTTCAACTTGTAGTGCGCACCTTTCACACCCTCTATATAAGGATAGACGTGTGTGGCTAATCGCACTGAATTTATCTTTTTAACAGTTGCAAAGATAGGGATAATTCTCTTTTCTATCCTTAAAAACGCTGTAAAAGTTTATCGAAGACGATGAAAATACCATCTATGTGGTATTTTGTCGACCCTCTTTTCTCGGCTTGCTCTCCCTGTTTCTGTGCCAGAAAGTCTGTCTATTATATTGTTAGGAAGCTGCTTGCATCTCGTTTGTGAAGCTGAGGTAAACAGAATACGCCCCTCTTGCTCATGATAAATTATATTTACAAAACTACGTGTTCGTGTCCTTCTTTTAGGATGGGGATAGTAGTCTCTATTGGTGTCGTAACTCTTTTGTATTCAATAATTTAAGTAGTAGTAAAGGAGAAGATGCCTTTCAAGGGTGGAGAAGGGCGTCTTCTACACCCAAGAAGGGCGTCTTCTTCGAGCAAGAAAGGCGTATTCTTAATCCTTAAAGACGGTAGTCTGGTTTTAAGAAGATGAATTATCTTTACAAAGGCGATTGTTTCATAGTTTGCCAAACAGCATTAGTAATATTAAAATTGTGCCACAGCGAGCGTGTATCTCAGTGTTTATACCTACTTTTTGGTATGTCCGTGAGCAATAAGACAAAACCTTATAATTGACCAAAAAGCCAACTAAAACCAAGGCTTCCGTGACTTTTTTGGAAATCTTATAGTATTTTTATGTAGTTAAAATACATTAAACATTCAGTCTATTTCATTGATAATCTGTAATAAATGTAGTAACTTTGCAATCGCTTAACATGCCTAACTAAGATAATTCTTACGCCACATAAACAGTTTAGTCACAATTGTATAGGATACGAATAACTATTATTCATTCCTCTATTTTATCGCTCACATGAGCAAGAAAACGTAATTTATAAAACAAAAGATAACTATTAAAAAGAATGAAAAAGAAGTATTTTTCGCCCACTATCAATGTATATAACATTGTAGAGGCAGAGACAATTTTGGCTGGTTCTGGTGGTCAACCAGGTTTTGGCGCATCCGTAGGTGGATTTGAAAATGGAGGAGAAGAAGAACTGGAGGGTGAGTCATTCCCATCAACAGTTAATCCGTAACAAACCTAAGAAATTAAACTTAAAGAAATGAAATCAAGAAATTCTAAGTTTGCTTTGATGGCTGGTCTCGTGGGCTTAGCCTCATTTGTTGTGACTGCTTGTACCGACAGTGATACTGCGCAGGAGACACAAAAGAAAGTAGAAGATGGTATTAGCTTTGCTGTGACAGATATTCAGAATATCTCTGAATCTTCACTCCCAAAGACAAAGGCACCATCTGTTTATGAAACAACTTCTACTCCGCTTGAAGGTGAAGGAGCAGAAGGGTTGTCGTTATTAGAAACCACAGTTGAAGGAGTAAATCCAGTATATCATTCAGCTGCTACTCGTGGTACTATCACTACAAATGACAACTTTGCTGGTTCGGATAAGCCATTTGCTATCTTCGCTACAAAGGAAGGTAGTACAGCAGCTAACTATCTCTATAATGAGAAGGTGAACGTTGATGGTACAATGGTAAATCCTGTGAAGTGGAAGAAGAGCGAGTCTTCAAAGTTGAAGTTCTTTGCTGTTCATCCAGCTACAGATGGATCTAACCCATTGGTTACTACGTCTTCTGGTACAAACCCTGTTGTAAATTATACTCCTGACACAGACGTAAAGAAGCAGTTTGACCTTTTGGTAGCAAACACAAACCCTTTCAATTATGATGATTATGTAAGTCAGAAAATTCCAATTGCGTTCTCACATGCCACAACAGCCGTTCTGTTTAAGGTAGGTAATGACCTCTCATACAATCAGCAGGTTAAGAAGATTGAGATTAGAAATGTGATTGGTAATGGTACATACGACATTGCTACAAAAGCATGGACAGTAGGTACAACAAAGAAGAACTTTGCGCTTGAACTTAACACTCCATTCTCAACAGCAGTAAACCCTGGTGCTATTATGAATGATGGTGATGGTACTTTCTTTATGGTTCCTCAGGACATTCCTGCAGATGCAGACGTAAAGATTACCTTTGTAAGCGGTAAGAGCGTGGTTGCAAAGATTGGTGGCAATGGTAAGAAGTGGGTTGCTGGTACAACCAGAACTTATGCTATTTCTAATCCAAAGGATCTTGAAGATAGAAATGCTGTATTGACAGTAGAGACTGAAAAGCTTGTATATAACTATGATGAGACAAACGTACCATTCAAGGTTACAAGTTATAGCCAGCTAACAGGAAGTGGTAGACCTACTAAGGCAGAGCCTTGGGCAATTACGAAGTATGAGTTCAGTGCTGATGGTACTACTTGGACAGAGGGCAAGCCGTCAATGGTTGCTGCTATGAGTTCTGAGAGTGGTAATGGTGGTACGTCTGCTGAGGCATGTACAATGACATTTACCAATGAGTATCGTGACTATAAGGCAGAGCGTGAGGCGGCACTTAAGGCAGCACATGAGGCGCCTGGTACAGTAGACCTTTCTAAGGTTAATGGTCCACAGGAAACAGCTAACTGTTATGTTGTTTCAGCCAGTGGTAAGTATTCATTCCCAATGGTATATGGTAATGCTATAAAGAATGGTGCTACTAATGCTTCTTCTTATACTTCAAGTTATCCAGCCAGCGAACATATCTTTAATAAATTCTGGGGTGCTTCAGAGATTAATAGTCCATATATTACAGGTGCTAATGATGCTAAAGTCTTGTGGACCAGTACTCCTGATATAGTATCTGACGTAACAATAAATAATGGTAATGTTGAGTTCAAAGTCAATAAGGACAAAATGAAGGAGGCAAGTGTTATTATTGGTGTTACAAACAATACATTGGGAACCTATAATGTTCTTTGGAGTTGGCACATCTGGATTACTTCTAAGGATGTAGTAAATACTGATAATGGCTACTTTATGCTTGAGCCTTTAGGCTTCCGTCATACGGAGTGGCATGGTACTACTTATGAAAAGGACCGCAAGGTTCGTCTTACAGTTACTCAGACTCGCACAGGAAAGACTGCGCAGGTTGAGTTCACTCAAAAAGCATCTGCTCTTGTGCGTAAGGGTCAAGCAATGTACTATCAGCAGGGACGTAAGGATCCTCTCTATCCAAGTAATGGAATGACATTACAGTCAACAGGTACTGAACCTAATGGCTACAATAGAGGAATGTTACCATACTGGTCTGTGAAAATGCCTCTTATTATGGCAAGATTCCGTACATACAATCCTAATGACCCAGGTATTGGAAAGGGAGAAGCAAATGGCGATTGGATGTGGATTAACTTCTCTGACCAAGGAGATGGTACTAAGTATTACAGCCACGCAGAACATGCTACCTACTTTAACTTGTGGGATGTAAATAACTGTGTAGGCTATCAAAACCCTAATGCTTTCGTAAAGACTGTATATGATCCAAGTCCTGCGGGATTCCGTATTCCTCGTTTAGATGAGTTTAATAAGATTAACAGCGGTAATAATGGTAAGGCTGCTTTTGTTCCTGCAATGGGTATTCTTAGTGAGAGAGACTTTAAGATTAAGGATACAGAGTATAGCTACTATTGGTCGTCTGAGAAGAAGAAGGGTCCAGGTACACTCTCAGCTACTCAGCAGTGGTACGGTTATTATGGTCTTCTTGCAAAAGGTGTGAAGAATGGTAATACTACAACTTTGGGATTAGTGAGACCAGAGCATCCAAGTTCACCTATGTTTAAAGATATGGCTTCTGGTGCTAACGTTATCTCTGTCAAGGAATAAACATAATCTTTAGCAGCTGACAATAGTCATGACTGCATACTTTCAACAACTGCACTCTATTCGTAGGGGGCAGTTGTTTTGTTTATAGTGAATTGTGTTTTGTAAGATTTGTACGACTGATCGATGTGTGATTCATTGTCGTGTTATGCTTTAGTCTCGGTTAAATCTATTAGAATCACTATGGGAACTGGAGACTTTTGTATATTCTTATCGCTGTATTCTAATAACCAAGAAAAAAACTAAAACGAAGTTTGCTGTCATTACTGTCAGTCGGAGATGGATGTTAACTTGCTTGTTTACAGCATAGTTACATGAAATGTTAAATGTGACAGCAAAACAAAATAAAACTTTTTTCGTATATTAAGTGATGTTTCTTGTCATCTTAGAGACATTTTATTAGCTCCTTTTGCAAGCGAATCTCTCGTTGTTATTATAGATAGGAATAGAACAGCAAAAGCCACTTCTTGTGTTGTTATTATAGTGAGGAATAGAGCAGCTAAAACCATTGTTTAGGGTCGTTAGCCATCCCCATTATTAGGTATTTTTCTTGTAAACACTTTCTATCTTGTTTTTTTTCATTACCTTTGTTTGTTCAAATATGTACAAGTAGACGAGTCTACGAGAGAAGAAGTAGACGAGCAGCTTGTTACACATGGCGAACTAAGAATAAGTAACGATAATTCTTGGATAAGAATTAAAATGATGATTGAGGCTTATGAAGCTATCAGAATTGAAGACAGGAGAAACTGGTGTTATCGTAAAGGTATCGGGACACGGTGGATTTAGGAAACGAATAATAGAGATGGGATTTATCAAAGGCAAGACTGTTGAGGTGTTGCTCAATGCGCCTTTGCATGACCCTGTCAAATACAAAATTATGGGTTATGAGGTTAGTCTCCGTCATAGCGAGGCCGACCAGATAGAAGTATTGCCCGACACAGTCGACCCTGCGCAGGTAGAAGACGTAGAGTATGAGGAAAGTGAGCAATCAGCTGGCTCTACATCCTACGATAGTACCGACAAAGAACTAACCCCAGAGAAGCTGTCAGATGCCGTACGACAAAAGAGCCGCACCATCAATGTGGCCCTTGTCGGTAATCCGAACTGTGGTAAGACATCGCTCTTCAACTTTGCATCAGGTGCACACGAGCGAGTAGGAAACTACTCGGGAGTGACGGTAGATGCGAAGGTGGGGCATGCTTCCTTTGATGGTTACGAGTTCAACCTCGTAGACCTTCCCGGCACTTATAGTCTTTCGGCTTATAGTCCGGAGGAACTCTATGTGCGTAAACAGTTGGTAGACAAGACGCCAGATGTCGTCATCAATGTGATAGACGCCTCAAACCTTGAGCGCAACCTCTATCTGACAACCCAGTTGATAGATATGCACATACGTATGGTTTGCGCCCTTAACATGTATGACGAGACAGAACAACGTGGCGACCATATCGATGCACAGAAGCTTTCAGAGCTCTTTGGAATACCGATGATACCGACGGTATTCACCAATGGCAGGGGTGTACAGGAACTTTTCCGACAGATAATAGCCGTTTATGAAGGCACAGAAGACGAGTCACTGAAGTTCCGTCACATCCATATCAACCATGGTCATGAGATAGAACATGGTATTGAAGAGATGCAAGAGCACCTGAAGAAGTACCCAGAACTTTATCGGCGCTATTCAACTCGTTATCTCGCAATCAAACTGTTAGAGCATGACAAGGATGTAGAACAGCTCATTAGTCCGTTAGGCGACTCGGTCGAGATATTCAAACATCGTGATACTGCGGCTGCAAGAGTTAAGGAAGAGACAGGCAATGACAGCGAGACTGCGATAATGGATGCCAAGTATGGCTTTATTAATGGAGCACTGAAAGAGGCGAACTACTCGACAGGAGATAAGAAAGACACCTACCAGACCACCCATGTTATCGACCATGTCTTGACAAACAAATACTTTGGTTTCCCAATCTTCTTCCTTGTCTTGTTGGTAATGTTTACTGCTACCTTTGTCATCGGACAGTATCCGATGGACTGGATTGAGGCAGGTGTGGGCTGGTTAGGGCAGTTTGTCTCTACGAATATGCCTGACGGTCCGGTGAAGGATATGATTGTCGACGGTATAATCGGTGGTGTAGGCGCCGTTATCGTATTCCTCCCTCAGATCTTGATACTCTATTTCTTCATCTCCTATATGGAGGATTGTGGCTATATGTCACGTGCCGCCTTCATCATGGACAGGCTTATGCACAAGATGGGACTACATGGTAAGTCGTTCATCCCACTTATCATGGGCTTCGGTTGTAACGTACCTGCCGTGATGGCAACACGTACGATAGAAAGCCGGAGGAGCAGGTTGGTGACAATGCTGATACTCCCATTGATGAGCTGTTCGGCTCGTCTACCAATCTATGTGATGATTACAGGCTCGTTCTTTGCCATGAAATATCGTTCGCTGGCTATGCTCTCCTTATATATAATAGGTGTATTGATGGCAGTAGTGATGAGTCGTCTGTTCTCAGCCTTTGTAGTAAAAGGAGAGGACACTCCCTTCGTAATGGAGCTACCCCCTTATCGTTTCCCAACATGGAAAGCTATTGGTCGCCATACATGGGAGAAGGGTAAGCAGTATCTCAAGAAGATGGGAGGTATCATTCTCGTAGCTTCTATCATCGTGTGGGCCTTAGGCTATTTCCCTCTTCCTGATGATCCGAACATGGGGAAACAGGCTCGACAGGAGCACAGTTATATCGGCAGAATCGGTAAGACCGTCGAACCAGTGTTCCGTCCACAAGGTTTCAATTGGAAATTGGATGTCGGCTTGCTGTCAGGTATGGGTGCGAAGGAGATTGTAGCATCAACAATGGGTGTGCTCTATTCTAATGATGATAGCTTCTCTGACGACAGTGGTTATAGTAGTGAGGTGGGTAAATACTCCAAACTACATAATCTAATAACAAAGGATGTGGCAACGATGCACCATGTAAGCTATGAGGAAGCAGAGCCTATAGCAACATTGACGGCTTTTGCCTTCCTACTCTTTGTGTTGCTCTATTTCCCTTGTGTGGCTACGATAGCGGCTATCAAGGGTGAAACAGGTAGTTGGGGATGGGCGCTCTTTGCTGCTGGATACACCACAGCATTAGCCTGGATAGTCAGTGCGGTGGTCTTCCAAGTGGGTATGTTGTTCATCTGATGATAAGAAAAGACAGATAACATAAAAGCTATACATTCTCTTTAAGATTTAAGAAGACGCTCTTCTTGGTTTAAGAACATGCCCTTCTTAAGCGTTGAAGACGCCCTTCTTACCTCAAGAAGGGCGTCTTCTTCTTTGCAGTCTATAACTTGCTGATTGTCGGTGAGTTATAGACTTGCTTTTTATATATATCCCTCAGTGTTTTTGTCAGACATTTGTACGGGTTTTAGTCAGGATATTTTGGAGACAGAATAACATAGGGACGAGTAAAGACAGAGTGTTTTTTTTAGAGACAGAATGACATAAAGACATATAATGGCAGAGTGTTTTTTTAGAGACAGAATAACATAGGGACGAGTAAAGACAGATTTTTTTTAGAGACAGAATGACATAAAGACATATAATGGCAGAGTGTTTTTTAGAGACAGAATGATATAAAGACATATAATGACAGAGTGTTTTTAAGAGACAGAATAACATAAAGACATAGAAAGACAGAGTGTTTTTAAGAGACAGAATGACATAAAGACATATAATGACAGAGTGTTTTTTAAGAGACAGAATAAAATAGGGACGAGTAATGACAGAGTTTTTTTAGAGACAGAATGACATAAAGACATATAATGACAGAGTGTTTTTTTAGAGACAGAATAACATAGGGACGAGTAAAGACAGATTTTTTTTAGAGACAAAATGACATAAAGACATATAATGACAGAGTGTTTTTGGAGACAGAGTAACATAGGGACGGATGGAGACAGAGGATGTTTTAGAGACAGAATAACAGAGGGACAGACGAAGAAAGGGGGATTCTTGAAGACAGAATGACATAATGACAAATGGAGACAGATGATTTTTTTGAAGACAGAATAACATAATGACAAATAAAGACTGGGTGTAAAGTATAAACAGAATTTGGTGGTAAAGGCGATAGAATTTGGCTTTGTTATTCCTAACGACAGGTCTATTTCGGTAATCACGCCCCTCTCCATTCGGAGAGGGGTTGGGGGTGAGGCCGAGAGGTGTTGTGGGTGTGGCTTTCTGGGGTTGTGGGTGTGGCTTGCTGATGTTGTGGGTGAGGCCGAATGAAAGCAGAACTTTGTTAATTTGTCAATAAGTTTACTTGGCATAAACAAAAATCAGTTAAAGGACTACCCAACATACTCCTAAACCTGTCAACTCGTCTTTTAATTGCGTAGATTAATAATTATAGGTGTTTTGTATACTATTTTGTTGAATTTAGTAAGTAATCAGTTAAATTTTAATAGAAAATGTAATTTTAATCAGAAAAGGTTTGTGTTTTTTATAAATAATACTTAATTTTGCAGCCATTGAGCGTAAAAATCTTTAGATATTAAGCTGAAAAGTGATAATATATTTGATTTTACGACCTATCTCTGATGATATGTTTCATTGTGAAACATAAGGGTAACGTTTAGCGAAACAACTACACAATAATATTTATAATAATCAAAAGAGATCTATGGAGAAAAGATTTACTCTCTTTTTGTTTGGTCTTCTTCTGTCTTTAGGGACAGCATTTGGTCAGACAAAGATTAATGGTACCGTAGTTTCTCAGGACGATGGAGAGGCCGTTATCGGTGCGTCTGTCATGGTACAAGGTACTACGACGGGTACTGTCACAGATATTGACGGTCATTTCACACTTGATGTTCCTGCAGGAAAGAAACTCGTAGTCAGTTACATTGGTATGGTCACGCAGACCGTAGCAGCCAAAGACGGCATGAAGGTTGTCCTTAGTAACGACAATCATCAGCTTAATGAGGTCGTTGTAACTGGTATGACTCAACAAGACAAGCGCCTCTTCTCTGGTGCTGCAACAAAGATTGATGCTTCAAAAGCAAAGCTCGATGGTATGGCAGATGTGAGCCGTTCGCTCGAAGGTCGTGCTGCTGGTGTGAGCGTTCAGAACGTATCTGGTACGTTCGGTACAGCACCTAAGATTCGTGTGCGTGGTAATACGTCAATCTTTGGTTCGTCAAAACCATTGTGGGTCGTTGATGGAGTCATCATGGAAGACATTGCTAATGTTGATGCAAGTTCGTTGTCATCAGGTGATGCAAAGACTTTGATTTCTTCTGCTATCGCAGGACTGAATGCTGACGACATTGAGAGTTTTCAGATATTAAAGGACGGTTCGGCTACATCTATCTATGGTGCTCGTGCTATGGCGGGTGTGATTGTTGTGACAACAAAGAAGGGTAAGGCTGGTCAGAGCCATTTAAGCTATACCGGTGAGTACACTCTCCGTTTGAAGCCAAGCTACAAGAACTTCAATATCATGAACTCACAAGACCAGATGGAGATTTATCGTGAGTTGGAGAAGAAGGGTTATTTGAATTATGCCGAAATCGCTAACGCCTCTACAAGTGGCGTCTATGGTCGTATGTATCAGCTCATCTCTGAGTATGATGCTACAAAGGGACAGTTCGGTCTTGAGAACACACAGGATGCACGTGACGCTTATCTCCGTGCTGCAGAGTATCGTAACACCGACTGGTTCGACCAGCTTTTCTCAAGTTCAATCATGCACAACCACTCAGTGAGTGCTTCTGGTGGTACAGACAAGGGTCAGTACTATGCTTCCCTCTCTGCAATGTATGATCCAGGATGGTATAAGTCAAGTCGTGTTCAGCGTTACACAGGTAATATCAACACAACTTATAATATTAACAAGCAGATAGGCTTGAACCTTATCGCTAATGCTTCTTATCGTAAACAGAGAGCTCCTGGTTCGTTGAGCCGTACGATCGACCCTACAACGGGTGCTGTTAGTCGTGCTTTCGACATCAACCCTTACTCTTACTCTCTGAACACCTCACGTACTCTCGACCCTAACGAGTCTTACACACGTAACTATGCTCCGTTCAACATCTTCAATGAGTTGGACAATAACTATATGGATCTTAATGTGCACGACTTCCGTGTTCAGGCCAGCGTAGACTATAAGCCTATCACAAAAGTTAAACTTACAGCCTTGATAGCAGTGAAGAGTGCAGCCTCAACGATGGAACATATTGTTCGAGAGAACTCTAATCAAGCATTGGCTTATCGTGCTATGAGTACGACAACTATCCGTGATGCGAATCCATACCTTTATACTGATCCTGATAATCCATTTGCTCTTCCAGAGTCAATCCTCAAAGAAGGCGGTATTCTCGATAGGACTGGTAACAATTTCTTCGGCTGGGACACACGTCTCTCTGCCGCTTATAATGATGTATTCAACGATACTCACATCGTAAACCTCTACGCAGGTGTGGAGAGTAACAGCGTTGACCGTAAGGCAACCTTCGACCGTGAGTGGGGTATGATGTTCGATGCTGGTGAGATTGCAAAGCTGAACTATCGTGCTTTCAAGATGTTCCAAGAGCAGGGATCTAACTACTATGGTTTGTCAAATACCCACATCCGCAGTCTTGCTTACTTCGGTACGGGTACCTATTCTTATAAGGGTCGCTATCAGGTAACGGGTACCTTCCGTTATGAAGGTACGAACTATCTGGGTAAGGCTACCTCAGCTCGTTGGTTGCCAACCTATAACGTCTCTGGTGCATGGAATGCACACGAGGAAGGTTGGTTCAGTAAGCTGTTCAAGCAGGCATTGACACATGCAACATTGCGCCTCAGCTACTCACTTACCGGTGACCGTCCTCCTGTAACCAACTCATTGCCAATCTTCACAGCAACAGTGCCTTGGCGTCCATTCACCTCTATTCAAGAGACAGGATACGATGAGGAGTTCGGTAATACGAACCTTACTTACGAGAAGAAACGTGAGTTCAACCTCGGATTCGACTTTGGTTTCCTTGATAACCGTATCAATCTTACATCAGACTTCTACTGGCGTCGCAATAGTGACCTTATCGGTTACGTGAACCATCCACAGTTGGGTTCTTACAACCTTGCTAACGTTGCCTCAATGAAATCAAATGGTGTGGAGTTCTCATTGAATACACAAAACATCAAGACAAAGGATTTCAGTTGGGAAACAAACTTCATTTTCTCATGGACACATAATGAGATTACAAGTCTCTTCACCCATGCTCGTGTCGTTGACCTTGTACAGGGAACTGGTTATAGTCTTGTTGGTTATCCTGCAAACTCTATCTTTAGTATCCCATTCGCAGGACTTGATGGTGAGGGTCTACCAACATATATGAACGAGAATGGTAGAAGAACGGTCTCAGACCTTAACCTTCAAGAACGCGATCAGCAGAAGATTAAGTACTTGAAGTACGAAGGTCCTGCTGAGCCAACGACAACAGGCTCATTTGGTAACGTCTTCCGTTATAAGAACTGGGACCTCAATGTGTTCGTAACATATAGCTTTGGTAATAAAGTTCGACTGAACCATATATTCAATAACCGCTATGACGATATGGACGCCCTACCTAAGGAGTTCCGTAATCGCTGGGCATACAGTGGTGATGAGGCTGTTACGAATATCCCAGTGATTGCTTCACGTCGTCAGAACCGTAACAACACGCAGTTGGATATTGCTTACAATGCTTATAACTATTCTGATGTTCGTATCGCAAAGGGTGACTTCATTCGTATGAAGGAAATCTCATTGGGTTATAACTTCCCTGCAGCAATGATTAGAACTATTGGCGTTAGCAGCTTAGGACTGAAGCTTCAGGCAACGAATCTCTTCCTGTTCTATTCAGACAAGAAGCTGAATGGTCAGGATCCAGAGTTCTTCAATACAGGTGGTGTGGCTGCACCAGTTCCAAAGCAGTTCACCTTGACATTGAGATTAGGTCTTTAATATTTTAACTTAGGTGGCGGTTCAGTTGGGAATATCACTATCTTTAATGATAATAAGGATAAACCCTAACAAGACTGAGGATTGTCAGATGACAACTGACAGGCTATGGGAAAGAAACTGAACCAGCACCAGAAGTAACTTAATATAGAACGAATATGAAAATTAAGAATATCATATATATGGGCAGTTTGATGCTTGCATCTGTGGCGATACTTGCATCTTGTTCTGACCAATTGGATACGTTGCCAGATAACCGTACTACTTTGGAGACACCAAAGAAGATTGCGGGGCTGCTCGTAACAGCCTATCCAGACCGTACGCCGACCCTCTTTAACGAGTGGATGTCTGATAATACGGACTATATGGGACGTGATAATAGCCTTGGAAGCCGTGGTAATGACCAGTACTTCTTCTGGCAAGAGCAGACAGAGGGAGGTAATGACTCTCCTGAACAGGTGTGGATGTTATATTATGATGGCGTCTATAAGGCTAATGAGGCTTTGGCTGCTATTGAGGAACAGGGTGGTGCAAAGAATGAGCAACTCAGTAACTCCAAGGGTGAGGCGCTGCTGCTCCGTGCTTATAACCACTTCATTCTTTCCAATGAGTTCTGCCGTCCTTATAATGGTAAGACCAGTCAGACTGATCCGGGACTCTATTATGCAACCGGAATAGCAGATTTCACTGCTGCTGCTGAGCAGAGTAATCGTGGTACGGTAGCTGATGTCTATGCAAAGATTGCTGCTGATATCGAGGCGGGTATACCATTGATTAACGATACATACGAGGTGCCAAAGTATCACTTCAATAAGCAGGCTGCCTACGCCTTTGCTACTCGCTTCTATCTTTATTATGAGAAGTGGGAGAAAGCAAAGGAATATGCAGACAAACTGTTGGGTAGTAATCCTGCAGCTTATCTGCGTGACTATAAAACATTGCAGGCTATGCCTTTGAGCAATTCAGACCAGGCAGTGAAGATTGCTGAGGCTTATTGTAGTGCTTCTGCAGGCTGTAACCTCCTTGTTCAGACCAGTGTCAGCAGTGCTGGTATGGCACTTGCTCCATGGGTGTCAAATAAGCGTTATACACTCACTAACTACTTGGCAGATACCGAGTTGTTTATGAGTAATAATATTTGGGGTTCAGCTGCAAACACCATCTGGAAGCCATTTACTGCTAATCAAGGTGAAGCTAACTTTGCTTTATTGATGAAACTTCCACGTGAGATACAGATTATCAATACGACAACTGGTACGGGTTTTCTCCGCACACTGAATGTTGATTTCACTATGGATGAGGCTTTGCTCAATCGTGCTGAGGCTGAAATCATGCTTGGACAGAACGATGCAGCCTGTGCAGATATGAACACTTGGATGCACAACTACTTCAATACCAGCGTGACGCTCACACCTTCAAGTGTGCAAACTTACTTTAATTCTGTGCCATACGCATACGCTGATGCTGATAAGATGGTGCCAAGTTTCAAGAAGCACATCAGCCCTCGCTTCACTATCGATGCTGAAGGGTCCGTACAGGAGTCACTCTTACAGTGCTTGTTGAACTTCCGTCGTATCGAGACAGTACATCAGGGCTTGCGTTGGATGGATATCCGACGTTACAACATCGAGATACCTCGTCGACTCATCGGTGCTAATGGTAAACCTTCTAAGAACCTTGATTGGTTGGTGAAGGACGATCCACGTCAGACAGTTCAGATTCCACAGAGTATTCGTGAGGCTGGTGTTGAAGGTAACCCTACCAAGACAGCTGTACCAAATGCTACACTCGTCAACCCTTCTGCCTACAGCGGACCAGGTTTCTCTGTGGTCAATCAGTATCCTGCTCAGGCCGGTGCACACACTTTTTAATAGCTAATTAAAGGATTAAGAAATGAAGAAAAATATATTAGCTTTATCGCTCTTGGCTGCAGTAGCAACTGGTTTCACTGCGTGCTCAGATGATGCTTTGTCAAGCGAGAGCGTTATCAAGTCTTCTAAGACAGCAGACACAGCCTTTGACAAGTGGCTGTATAAGAATTTCGTAGTACCTTATAACATTCAGATTCAGTGGCGTTATGAGGATAATGAGTCGGATATGTCTTACTATGACGTACCTGCTGATTCGGCTCAGTCAGTGGAGTTAGCACATATCATTAAGTACACCTGTGTGGAAGCTTATACCGAAGCTGCAGGCATTGACTTTACACGTCGTTACTTCCCAAAGCTCTTTAGCTTCTTAGGTGAGTTCGAATACGAGAATAGTGGTAGCCAGAAACTCGGTACTGCTGAGGGTGGAAAGAAGATACGTCTCTTGGGTGTTAACTATATAGATAAGTATAAGACCAATCGTCCTCTACTTGATGAATATTTCCTTAAGACCATTCACCACGAGTTTGTTCATATCGTTAACCAGACCAAGGACTACCCACGTGATTTCGGTAAGGTGACTCCAAATGGTTATGTTAATGACTCATGGAGTTCTGAAACGTATGGAGAAGGCTTTGAGAAGCGTGGTTTCGTCTCAGCATACTCACAGAAGGAAGAGCGTGAGGACTTTGCTGAGATGGTAAGTACTTACATTATCTCAACACCTGCGCAGTGGAATGCTATTATTAAGAAGGCTACTCTTGTTGATGCGAATGGAGACCCTATCAAGGATCAGGGAACAGGAAAACCTGCTCCTCAACCAGGCGTAGAAGCGCTTGAGAAGAAGCTTGAGATTTGCAAACGTTACTATAAGGAGACCTTTAATGTCGACCTTGATAAGGTACGTGATGCTGTTATCAGACGTGAAAACAACGTTGTTAGTGGCAGTTATAATCTTACAAGTCTTAACTAACAAGAAAGGATTACAATAATGAAAGCAACTAAATTATTTATATATCTCCTACTTGCTTTGCCAGTATTCTTCCTTCAGTCATGTCAGACTGAGGAGGATAATGTCTTTGATAAGCCTTATTCTGAGCGCATGGGAGAGTTCCTGCAGAAGGCTCAGGATACATTGACAGCATCGCAATATGGATGGGTATTAGACTATTACCCACAGAGTAATCAGGTGTATGGTGGCGTGGCTTATACTATTAAGTTCACTCATGATGATGCCATCGTACGCTATGAGAAAAACCCTGATGATGGCGAAGTGAAGTCATTGTATAAGATGAAAGAGGACGACGGACCTGTCTTGTCGTTCGATACTTACAATGCTTTCCTTCATAAGTATGCTACTCCAAAGAAGGGTGAGTATCGTGGTATGGAAGGCGATTTCGAGTTTGTTATTGACGAAATTAAGGCTGACTACATCAAGGTTCATGGCAAACGTTCGTTGAATACTATGTATCTTCGCAAGCTCTCTGAGCCTGCAACTGACTATATAGAGCAGGTGACCGACCTCACCAACCTCTTTGTTTTCTCTGATTTCAATCTTAGTATCGGTGGAAAGAGTTACACGCTCGTTATTACCGATAGGGATAATCGTCAGTTAGCTATCTATGATGGCAATACTCCTATAGCTGAGTCTGCTTATACCTTTACTGATAGGGGAATCCGTTTGTACGAACCTATCACGATTAATGGTGCTGTTGTCTATGACTTGACCTTTGATAAAGAGACTGCAAAGCTCTCTGGTAACGGTGTTCAGACTACTTCATCAAAGATTGATGTCAACGTTATTGCCAATCTGATTGGTACTGTTGATGTCTCTAATGGTGCTAAGAAAATTAAGAAGACAATACCTTATCTTAGTTGGCTCAACGTCAGCTGTGACGCTTCATGGGTTCACCTAACAAAGGAGGGCAACACGCTTACCATCGATGTAGACGCCAACGCGATTGCTACCAAGGCTCGTGGTGCTAAGATTAAGATTTCTAATGGTATTGATGAAGCAAGTGCAGCGGTTATGCAATATGACCTCTCTGCTCTCATGGGTTACTATGAACTCAAGATGACTTCATACGTTGCTGGTGACAATAACAAGGATGTTCTCAAGGTCAATACACGCCAAGCTCGACTGAGATATGAAGGCTCTGGTGCGAACCGTAAGTTCTATTTGAATGTTTCCAGTCCTTATGGTGACGACTTTGTATTCCCATTGACCTACGTGGCTTCCGCAAAGGCGTTCTTAATGCAGAGTTGTCAGAATGTGATAACATTACGAAATAGTAGAGCAACCTACTACATTGCTAATTCTTTTAATGTTGATGCAAATCGTGGTACGGGTACAGATACTGATTTCTATAACCTGATTACCTTCTCTGTAAATGAGAATGGTGATATCAGTGCATCACTTTGTGGTCCATTGTTCGTCAAAGTTAACGGACAGCTAAGGTACGTGAATTTGACTACTGAACGCTTCATTCTGAATGCTTACTCGAGCGAACCATTTAGCGATGATAATATTGTTGCTATGTTGGATATGTGGCTTAACCCAGTGATAACGAAGAAGTCTTCTTCATCCTCATCTGCTAAGCCTGCTATCTTACCAGAGGAGACATCCGACAATACTCTGTCTATACAGATGCCACAGTATCTGCCAAATCGTAATCCAAGCTTTGATGTAGACTTTAGCTCACGCCTTACCACATCTGTAGCGAAACAAGTAAAACTAAACAAGTAAATGTTTTATGAGAAAGATATTTAATATTTGTATTCTCTTTGCTGTTGCTGCGGGCTTTATTGCCTGCAGTGACGACAATGATGCAGGTAGTTCTTACTTGCGTAAGAATCCTGTCAATGTGGTAAGCTCTAAGCTTTTCTTCTCTGCTGCGGCACAGAAGGGTGGGGTGAAGTTTACTGCACCAGCTGGCTCAACTGTCTCTGTCAGTGATTCATGGGCTACGGCACAACTGATGAATGACTCGGTCGTTGTCAGTGTTACTAACAACCCAGCTGTCGACAGTCGTTCTGCTGTGTTGACTATCAAGAATGGGAATGACTCTACTAATCTGCCTATCTTGCAGTCGGGAGCTGTCTTTAAATATAAAGGAGCTAAGAATATTGTTGTTAGCGACAAGGATACAACCCTTACGTTGCCTTATTCAAAGGTGGGTGCTGAGCCAGCCTTAGTGCTTGCTGATTCTGCTGATGCTTCTGCGGTATCATCTGTTGAGGATAAGGACTCTGCTTTTGTGGCACATATCAATGCCAATTCAACAGGCGAGGTTCGTACGTTCTTGCTCGTTCTGAAGAACCAAGAGCAGCGTGATACGATTACTGTAACGCAGGGTAGCATAGATGATTTCGATGGTAAAACGTATAGTCTCTATGGGTATGACTTGTTGAAGATGACAAGCTCAACAACTGATATCAACTCATTGGTTACTCAGTTTGTTGGTACTTTTAAGAAGGAATCTGATACTAAGTTGTCTTTCGCCTCTGATGATACAGGTTTGAGGATGCTTTTCTATTTTGATCCTGCTGACCTCTCACTGACATTGAAGGGTGGTGAATATATCCTTTCACAAACGAAGGATAATACGTCATATCGCTATCGTACAGCTTTTTGGGATATTAAACACTATGCTGTATTGATGAACCTTATCCAACAGCAGACGGCAGCACATAACGCTGGTAAAGTGAGTGATGATGACTTTGCTAAATTCCAGAGCATGGTTACTGCTATCTATGACATCTATGCTTCACCTAATCTGTCAATGACAGCACGAATGACTTACTCTAAGGAGGATGGCATGGTTGCTGGTCTCCTTGAGAGTAATGCTGCGAGTGCTGCTTACATCCAGTCTTATAATGCTTTAGGAAAACTGGGTTTCCCTATTGGTTCATTTAATGGAAATGCACTCGCTATCTATAAGTATGCCCAACAAGGACGCACGCAAGTTTTTAACAATGTTTCTTATATTCTTCAACCAGTGATGCTCTTCCATCCTTTGAGCACAAGTGCTAAGCCTGCAGCATTCTTGAAGAAGAGATAAAACAGTAAAAAAGATAAGTTCGAAAAAGGCTAATGCCGTAAGTTTGTAGCTGTGGTTTCTATCACAATGCAGGCTTACGGCATTCTTTTTGTTTGTTCGATACAGTAAGCATGGTATGATACTTGTATCCTAACTTCGGCTTACGATAATCTTTTTATACGTCCGATTCAGCAGGTAAGGTTTGATACTTGTATCTTGACTCAGGCTTACGAGCTTCTTTTTATTCGCCCGAAACAGTAAGTATAATTTGTCGCTTATTTCACGACACAGGCCTGCTACATCCTTTTTATTCGCTTGATACGGGGACTGATAAACCCCTCCTGACAACAACACGATTATTACGTATTATACATGATAAGTTTTATTTTGTTTTGCTGTCACATTTAACACTTCGACTTAATGTGCTGTTTCTTATTGAGTTACGTCGTTATTTTGGATGACAGAAATGACAGGAAAATATATTTTAAGATTTCCTCTTTGTGATAGAAAGCTAAAGATTCAATGCGAAAGTTAGGATAGAACAATTTATCAAAGAGCTGTTTTTTACGCAAGAACAACAAGGTGTTATCACATTGTAACGCTTTCACCTGTACGAATAGATGGTGGCCTCACCCCCAGCCCCGTTCGGCCTCACCCCCAGCCCCTCTCCGAATGGCGAGGGGAGTAGTATGTGAGGTTACCCCTATTGGGTTGCTTGCATACTTCGTAGAGGTTTTTTCTCTCACGCTGTAGATTTTTTTCTCTCACAGAACTCGCAGACTTAACAGCACTCATTAGCGCACTGTTTCGAGCCCACAGAACGCCTTCGGCATACAGAATTCACAGAGCGTAACTGTCAAAGATGGGTGTTAAGTGATGATTGTTAGGTGTTGATGATTAACCATAGGGGGTATCTCGGTGATCATTCCCCTTTCCTTCGGGGGAGGGGTCGGGGGAGGGGACAACTGGTAGTTAGTATGTGAGGTTACCTCTTTTGGCCTACTGATAGAAGGAGATAGGCTGCTAAACATTTGGAGGACATGTAGGGGTAACCTCGGTAATCACTCCCCTCTCCATTCGGAGAGGGGTTGGGGGTGAGGCCTCTGTCGGCTGTAAGGTTCTGTGAAATCGGTTGACTTAATGTCTCTGTGGAATGCTGTGTGTTCTGTTCTTCTGTGTTCCTCTGTGAGAAAAAGAACAATTGCGAGACTCACTGGGGAGGTTTTTCTCTCACAGAACTCACAGATTTAACAGAATCTTTTTGCGCACAGTTTCGAACTCACAGAAGGCCTCCGGCATACAGAATTCACAGAACGTTTCAGCTAAAGGTGGCTGTAAGGTTCTGTGAAATCGGTTGACTTAATGTCTCTGTGGAATGCTGTGTGATCTGTTCTTCTGTGTTTTTCTGTGAGAAAAAGAACATTGTAGGTGTGTGTGGATAGGTTTTTCTCTCACAGAGCGCACAGAGTTCACGGAGCATTTTGGCGCACTGTTTCGAGCCCACAGAAGGCCTCCGGCATACAGAGAACACAGAGCGTTTAAGTTAAAGGTGGCTGTAAGGTTCTGTGAAATCGGTTGACTTAATGTCTCTGTGGAATGCTGTGTGTTCTGTTCATCTGTGTTTTTCTGTGAGAAAAAGAACACACCCTCGATATGAGATTAGGCCTATGAGACTCGCTGCGGAGTTTTTTCTCTCACAGAACTCACAGATTTAACAGAACTCATTAGCGCACTGTTTCGAACTCATAAGACAGTGGCCCCTCCCCCAACCCCTCCCCCGCAGGGAGGGGCGTAATATGTGAGGTTACCCCTATTGGGTTGCTTACATACTTTGTAGAGGGTTTTTCTCTCACAGAACTCACAGATTTAACAGAACCTTTTTGCACACTGTTTCGAACCCACAGAACGCCTCCGGCATACAGATGTCACAGAACGTTACAACTAAAGGTGGGTGTTGGATGTTGGGTATTAGGTGTTGATGATTAGCTAAGGAGACGTCGGGGTGGGTCCATATTCCTATCACGACACAAACAGCGAAGTAGGGGTAACCTCGGTGATCACTCCCTTCTCCATTCGGAGAGGGGCTGGGGGTGAGGCTTCTGATGGGTGTTGGGTGATGGGTGTTAGGTGTTGATGATTAGCCACATGGGTATCTCGGTGATTATGCCCTTTCCCTTCGGGGGAGGGGATGGGGGAGGGGCCGCTCTTCTCTGCGTGTTCTCCCTGTTCGCAGAAAGGCTTCTGTTCCTTTGTGAAAATCTGTGAGAGATAGAACACACCACGAACCAAGACGTATGCAGAAAGGCTTCTGTTCATCTGTGAAACTCTGTGAGAGATGAAACATCCAACGAGCCTTATTCAAGACAAGAATCTCTGTAGAAACTAACCCCACAACTACCAAAGAATCAAACACTTGCAAACAAGGAACAAGAAGGGCCTTGTCATGGGGCAAGAAGGGCGTCTTCAACACACAAGGAGGGCATGTTCTGGAATGATGAAGGGCCTCTTCTCGAAATGAATAGAGCGCATACTTGGTTTGAGAAGGGTGAAAATAGTTTATATGTCCTATGATTCGGTGTAATAAAGAGTAGAATAGGCTGGGGTGTATTGAGCTTTTTATCAATACGGATGAGCCTAAAGAAGTCTGGAGGAAGCAAATAAGAATGTTATGAAGAATAGTTGTAATGCCACTTGTGGTAAGAGATAAGTTTTAAAGTAGAGTAAAGATATAACCTGTTGAATTGCTTGTGTTTTAAGGACAAAAGTGTTTTATTTTAATTTTTCTTTGCCTTTTCTTTGTGGGATTTAATATTTATTTTTATCTTTGCACCCAGTTAAGTTAAAATTAACCAGTATTTCAAATGGA
>QWCL01000238.1_pt1 | contig 28358 bp, 19 predicted proteins | sample 1972551 | NCBI WGS metagenome assembly QWCL01 (sample SAMN09866709, study PRJNA288562) | Human oral metagenome isolate term2_saliva, whole genome shotgun sequencing... | isolation source: mouth | host: Homo sapiens | place: USA: California
AGTGTATGAAATTGTCCAGATTTCAGATGGAGGATAATGTCAAACGCTCTTTAAATATATAGGACTCGTATAAAATACACCTTTGAAAAGATGTAAAATTTGGTCCGTGTGCAAAGGTAGAGATTTTATATTAATTATAACAATTATTTAATAATAATGTTATATATAGCTCTAAAAATCTGGGAAAAGAATGTATACACATCGTTTATGACTATGTGACACATATAGAAAAGGCACATCCGATTAGTAAATGAGCGTTAACCGATTGTGAAATTTTATCACAAAACAATCAAAGAAAAGGTTACAAAAAAGAGCTAAAACACGCATCACAACAACCCCTGTAAGTCTTTTGCTATCAGACAGTTGAAGACGTGTGGTTTAGAAGGTGCTTACGAAGGGTTCAAAGGGGCGTTAGCAAGGGGCTTAAAGGGCGTCTTTTGCGAGCTAAAAGGGCGTTAACTTGAATCGTATTAACGCCCTTTTATTTTCAAGATATGAATTATCTTTACAAAGCAAGATGATAGAGGAAGAATGGTTAGCTGTTTATTTGTTACCGATGTTAGCTGTTTATTTATTACCGATGTTAGCTGTAGCTTTATTACCGATGTTAGCTGTAGCTTTATTACCGATGTTAGCAGTAGCTTATCGATGCTAATAACTTGTCTACTCGTCAACTTGCCTACTCGTCAACTACCACTCATAATTATCGATGTTAACTATGGTTTATCGCTACAAGTAACTCGTCTCTCGTCAACCTGTCTACTCGTAAACTGCCAACAAAGCACTACGAATTTCGCGAATTGCACGAATTACATTACAAGAAACATTAGCGTAATTAGAGAAATTCGTAGTTCAAGTCTCAAAGGCCAAAGTTAACTGTCGTATCTTGTGTGATTTGGAAGGTTTGCCTCTCTGGAATTATCTTTATCACATATACCACACCTGCTTTGAAATTAAAACTCATCTCTTTTTTGTAAATAATCTTACGTATAGGGCGGTGTGCCATAAATTTATATTCATAGTATTCAAACGCTACGCTGTGTCTTCCTGCAGTAATAAAACGTCCATCAAACCATGAGAAACTTACGCCGCGACCATAATTGATATCATCAACCTTGCTTATTGAAACACCCATATTCTTAGATCCTTCATTCCACGAGGGAAGGAAAAGTCTGCTATGATTAGGATTACGGCGAAGCCAAACACCTTTGTCGTATCGAAAAATACCTACTATCGCTGCTATCAACAGCAGAAACACTCCAATACATAGATATATCTGCAGAGAGACAGAATGGTTTAATCTTAATTCGCTATCAAAGGACACCAAGCAAAAGAGCGTACCGAAGTAACCTACTCCACTTATGAACATCCCCAAGAGAGCTCTTGCAGAAAGAGTGGTAACACTCGGGAATGAACGAACTGGGGAGAAACGATAGTAAAGATAATTAACCGTATAGATCAGTCCTAAAAGTCCTAAGAGAAAAACAGTACTTACAATCAATGACTTCATTCAGTATATTCCTTTATGCGATGAGTGCTATTAAAAAACGATTCATAATCCTTTATTAATTCATAATTCATAATACGTATAATTATTCGAACGAAGTTCTCATCAGTATACCATCATTATGAAAACTAATGTAAACTGTGGTCTATTACTGCAAATAACTTGCCAACTCGTCAACTTAATTTCATTCTCTTTGAAAATAATTGCAGAATAGTTTGTTTGAATGGTTTTATTTCCTATCTTTGCACACGAAACAAACAATTATAAAGAAAAGTACTGATAAGATTTCAACGTTTGTCAGCTACAGAGAGGCAAATACTATAACACCTAAACAGTTATGCGCTGAGGAACTTGACACGATACAACTTGAAAAGCGACCAACTATTTTTACTGATATTAATTCTATAAACAACAATAACAATGAAAAAGATTTATCTTGCAATAAGCTTAGCTGTATGCTTGGCTTCTGCACCACTTACAACCTATGCACAAGCTAAAAAGGCTAAAAGTGCTGCTGTTACGATGAACGAAACACAGAAGGAAAAGCAACAGTTCGCTTATGGTTTTTACAAGACCTATATGAACAGCCTTATCTATCAGCTCTCAGACCTTTACATGGTGATTGCAAAGAAGTTTGTTAGTCCAAAGGTTTTGAAGAAGACTGCCGACACTGATGCTGACGTACTCCTCAATGCACAGGATTGTGTAAAGGAGAATCTTCAAACACTGAAGATTAAAGCCTTGAATAATGACTGGTTCCGTGTTTCCTTCTCATGGCCAACAGAAAAATACGAAGTTATAAAAGACCACATCATTTATATCAAGATAAAGGAGCAGGGCAAGTCGTTTATCATCGAGGATGCTACTACGGAAATGCCAAAACTAACGAAATAGTTGATTCACAATCCTCTGTTAATTCAGAATTCACAATTCAGAATTATTCGAACGAAGTTCTCATCAGTACGTCATAATTATGATTACCAGTGTTGGCTATGATTTACCTGAACGCACGGGCGAACACGTCAACTTGTGAACTTATGAACTCGTAAACTGATAATAAACCAGTGTTGACTATGATTTACCTGAACGCACAGGCGAACACGTCAACTTGTGAACTTGTAAACTAACAAAAAGGGGTATCTCGCATTTCACGCCCCTCCCTTTGGGGGAGGGGAAGGGGGGAGGGGCCAGTTGTTGCAGTTATTGCAGTTGTTGCAATTATTGCAGTTATTGTTAGAAGATGGCATAATATTGGAACAAATTGGGTTTTAAATTATTAATTTCTAATCTAAATTTGAAGTATGAAGAGAATTAAAAACATTATCTATGCTATCTTTTTAGCATTCCTATTCTGCAATCCTACATGTGCACAGAATGACGTAAAGATTACAAAGGTGGGGAAACTCATTCAAGAGTCTCTCCCTTCGACTTGGAGTCGTGACACCTTTATGACCTATTACATCGCTGCTGATGCGGATAGTACGGAACGCTTTATCAAAGAAGGAAACTGGAAGGCCGCATACGAGAAACGATATACACCTTACAATAATGTGTCACTGCCTTTAATCAGAAAATGCTTTGCTGAGTCCATAAGTGCGGTTCTTACAGAAGAACAAAAGAAACTCTTAAACCTCATTGGAGAGCGAAGAAATATTATGTGGTCTGAGTTCTATGTCTTTATAAATAGCAAAAAGAGGTTTGTAAAGATAGATATGAGGAGTAGTACGGCAAAATACTTAACCCAAGAGCAGATTTATGAGATTCTCCGTTTATACAGTAAGTGTGAGCTACCAATACACCCTGTAGTGGGAGCGTTTAAAGAAAAAGAATACTATATTACAGGGGCACCTATCAAAAGTATAAAATAATAGTTCGAACAAAGTTCTCATCAGTACGGCATAATTATGATTACCGCTGTGGGAAAAGTGAAAAAGTAAAAGTTCAAACATCAAATCTTAAACATCAAAATTCAAAGGTCAAACATCAAAGGTCAAAGGTCAAACATCAAAGGTCAAATATCAAATTAAACAAATCATAACAATATGAAAAAGCTAATTTAATTCTGTTGCGTACTCTTTGGAGCAAACGCAATTTCCCAAGCTCAGACAGCAAAGTGTGGAGTTTATCAACTCATTAACACTAAGGAAAGTAAGAATGTTCTCAAAGACCACAACATCGTACTTGAGAAGGGTGCAAACGGTAAAATCTCTGGTAGATTTTATGGTACCACAGACGACTTCGTGGATGCCCGCGAAGGTTATCTCCCCGGTCATTTTGTAGCACCTATGGAGAATCTCCGAGTAACAAAGGATAGTATCTTCTTCACTATAAACGTGGCACACAAAGACCTCTTTAAGAATCCTATCCCTCGTAACGTAAAAACAGCCAAAGCTGCTCACAACCTCAAAAGAGCTACGTGGAAGAGTGGCTGGTTGGGTGACAACCTACAGCGTAGCTACGCTGCTGCACTTAGAAAGGGCGTTATTAGGTTTTAAAGCCCCATCCCCTCTCCGAGGGGGGCTACTCTTTCTACACATCTTTTTTAAGACTTGTATAGAAGGCTACTTGGTATTCAAATACTCGTAAACCTTCCTTAAGGGTGATGTAGCCTGGCCTAGTGTCCTTACCCATATCACACCAGCCTTGTAGACGGGCAATTATCCATGCTGCCCATGGTAGGCTGTTCTCTTTGAAAGGATTTCTTCCATCTTTTGACCTTGGGTTCTTGGCATGTATCATTCTCATGAGTGCATGTAGAACTACTAATTGGACGTTTGTAAAGAGTATGCGGGCTGATACTTCTTCTCGTTTCGTATCGTATGACCTCTTAAGTATCAGACACTTAAGCACTGCCGATATGGTTAGAGAAATCATCTTCTTTGTGCTCTCGCCATCCTCTAATTGTATGTCTTCTATTCCAAATCCCTTGGATTTCATTAGTCGGAAAAGTTCCTCGATGAGCCAACGACATCTATACCAGTCGATACATTGCACTGCTTGAGCAAGACTGGTAACCTCGTGTGAAATCAGTAAACGCCATTCTACGGGCTCTTCTCCTGCAGGAACAGAGTCGGCACGTTCCTTGACGTGTACGCAATAAATATCTAACTTCTCCTTACCGCCTGCATTTGAATGTGGTGCGTGAAGGGTGATAGGCATAAAACGTACCTCCATAACGGCTGTTCTGTTCTTTCGACCTTGCCGTCCGGGGAGTGAGAAACTGTACTCACCCATAGGTTTCTGCTTGGCTAAATGCTCTGTAAGTGTGTCTAAATCAGCACCTACGCTACTCTTGCGATTATGGGTAGAACGTATCAGAAAGTCGCATCCCACTTCCAAAGTCTCGTCCATAAAGGCGTAGACATCGCTCTCACGATCGCCAACTATTGTCTTACGAATATCACTTGGGATGCACTCTGCGCTTTCCTTTGCAGACAAAGTCCACCGATAGGGTTCCTTATCCTTATATGGTAAAGTAGCTCGTTTATTAGTCTTCTTTCGACCTTCTACGCGCTCACGATTCCATATTCTCACAGAGGAGAAGCCTATAGGAAGGCAAGATTCAGCGTCCACAATCATAGTAGGATGTACGAAAATAGAATACTTCTTCAGTTGCATAGAACCATCTCCAAAGTCGGGGTCATCCTCCTTCAAACGCCCTTTCATGTGGTCGTAAGAGAGCTCCGTAGTGTCTTGTATGCATAGTACATGCTTATGTCCAACACACTCACTACCAGATAATTGCCTTATTCTATCTATTAGTTCTTCCATATCCCAGTTCTTATTACGTAGTACTCTATAGGCACCAACTTTAGGTGCCTTATCTTCAAAGCACTTATTAATAACCGCACTCTGTTTCTCTACCATCTTATCGAACAAGCTATTAACTCTTCGTTCGAGAGTCAAATATGTTGTTTAATTGCATATACAAAGATACTAAAAAACCATGACATACGCAAGTATTTTACTGAGTATCAATGTATTATGATATTAAAAAGATGTATAGAAAGAGTAGCCCTATGGGGGAAGGGGTTGAGGGTGGGGCCAGTTAGGACTACTGTTATTCTGCTGTTTTGTTCTTTTATTATAGTTCTTACAGCAAGCTCTCACCAAAGATTGCGTTCTTAATATCCTTCTCGTGTTCGAAGACGAAGCGGGCAACGATGGCACTCAACAGGGCTGTTGAAGGGAGCTTCACACTCGTAGCAGACTTCAAACGGTCGAGGACACCCTTGAGGTCGGAGTCAATGTAAACGGTTGCCAGACGTGAGTCGCGTGCCTTATAGTCGCGTGCCAGGTCGAGGAAAATCTGCCAACTGTCCTCACCGCTATCCTTTGCGAGTGAATACTCACGTGCGAGCTGTCGGCCCTCAGCCTTTGGTAGCTTCTTCGCAGCCGGTGCGGTGCGGTCCTTGCGGTCGACTGCTTCCTGCTTGGGCTCTACCCGACGGAACGAACTTGTAGGTGCCGTTGGTGGTGCTGCTGGCTCATCAACATCTGCAATAGCTTCAGCATACTCCTCTGGCTGCTGTTCCTCAACCTGTGTACGCACCTCCTGCTCAACATTGTTCGTATCATACTGCGCAGGCTCGGTAGCCTCCTGCTCATCCATCGCCGTCTCTTCTGAATTAGTAATAGGATTTGGTCGTGGTCCTTTCTGTACCCTATGCGCCAAGTCGGTCATCGCACCTGGCATCACCACCATTGTTTTCTTCTTCTTAGCCATTGTATATTTGTTTCTTTGTTTTTACTTTGTTATATATAAACGTGGACTTATCATTTCCTTCTTTTGATATGTCCTTTCGTCATCCTCTCTCCCCTATCGCGCCCTCACGAAGTCTTCTCAGTTAACATCGTTTGTCCAAACAACTTTATTAGACCTTATTTATCCAACCAGTTTTATCCAACTTCATCCCGTTAGGCACTCCCCCTCTTTCGGAGGGGGGCTGGGGGGAGGTTTTTATTTCATCCTCCTGAGCATATAATCAAACGCCTTCTTAACAGCGTCGCGCTGCGTACCAAGCAGTTCGAAGGTGTTTGTGCGCTTCAGTGTTGCACGGCTATTGACGACAGGTGTGACGAGTCCGAAATTGCCAAACACCTCGTCTGTTCGCCGCCACATCTCCTGCTCCTCAGCCGTACCGATACGTGGGTCGATGCGGTTGGGGACGAAGAAGAGCTTGGCTGACATCTGTGGGTTATGCTCGCGTAGCACGTTAAGCACCTGCACGAAGACGCCCGTTGAGTCCAGCGCCTTGTCCTCGTATTCGTAAGGACAGACGATGTAGTCGGCCCCCACGAAGAGTGGTGCTAAACCGTCTTCGCTGATGTTACCAGGCGAGTCGAATAGTACGTAGCCCTCTACCTGAGAGGCTGAATCAACCAACGACTGCATGGTCTCGACATCTGTCACGTCGAAGTCTTGCACATTGTAAGGCTCTTCTTCGCCCTCGTAGATGAGCTTGTCCTTCCGACGTTGCATCAGAATAGTCTTCTGCAAGTCGGTATCAATGATACAAACGTCCCTACCCTTTGCAGCAAGATAGTTGGCAAAGAGTATACACAACGTGCTCTTCCCTACTCCACCCTTCTGATTTGCGAAAACGATCTTCTTATTCTTCATTGTTTATATATTTATGTTTTTACTTTTTCCCGTACTTATCTATTTACGTATCTATGCTTTCGAATATTTATATTTTAGCTCTTTAAGCTATTTACGTATATATATTTCAATCGGATTACATATCTGTCTTGTCACTCTTCGATGTTTTGTATCTCCCAAGCCTGTCTCGAGGCTCATGCCGCCTAACGTGGACAAAGAAAGCTCCTTTTTATGGTTTTTATCCTTAAAAACAGCTATCTGAGGCCTTATTGCCTCTCTTTCTCACTTTTTAGGCTACCTTTTTAGAAGCCGTTGAGCTTTCTTTTTATTAGCCTTATTAGCCCAATATGGCACATTAGGCCAATATTTCAGACCAAATAAAAGCCAATTGGCATTCTTATCCTTACTTTTTGTCACATCTGCCCACCTTTACCCCTCTCATTTTGTCGATTTTCTCAACCACTCGTATCCCTTCCCACAAATACTCAAATTATGAGCCTCTTTTATTGAAGATTTCCTGTACTATCAACATTGGGCGACATCAAGAGTGGGGTAGGGGAGGGGCAAAAATGCAATTAGGTCCTACTTCTGTGAGAGAAAAACTTCCCCAGCATGAAGGTAGGGGAGGGGCAAAAATGCAATTAGGTCCTACGACCTTATTAATAATGAGCTTTCTGTTAGTCTGCTGCAACCATTGTTCTGCGCAGAAGGCAGTAAGGTGCTAAGCCAAGGACAAAGCTAAGGATAGAAACAATCGTACCGTAGGTCGTTATCTGGTCCATCGTAACACCGCCCACATTATTATATATATAGCCGTAAACCATGTTGGCGAGCGAAATTGCCACGTCACATCCTATCAAAGAAGCACCGTAAAGACGGATTCTCCCAGCATATTTCACCATTAATTGGATGCAGAGAACAAGGTTGGTAACGAAGAGTACAAGGCCACAGGCAATTGAGAAAGTTGAGAACTTGCTTAAGGCTACTCCCGATACCCCGCTGCTCATCTCCTCTGGCGTACATAAGAACATAGGGAGATTGGATGCGGCAGCAATCAAAAACGTTAAGACCATCACAACGATGACCGCCAATTGTGCAGTGAAATGCTTGTTACGACTCAGACACCTGCGGAACACCTCCAACATAGTTAGCTTTGTCGCAAGAAGTGCAACGGCCTCTATCACTTGAATCATGGAGCTGCTCTGAAATGTGGCAAACGCCTGAGTGATCACTCCCTGACCCTCATTGGGGGCCGACGTCCAGTTGTCTATAAAACTGAGACCACTAAAAGCAAGGTATAAACCCATACTCCAATTCAGTACTTCACCCGCCTTAGATGAAACCGAAAAAGTACCTAATTTCATATATAATTATATTAAAATAGATTCAAACAAATACACACATAATGATGTGGTTATATTTTTATACTTGCAAATATACGCCTAATTATTGAAAGAAACAAATACATCTAAACATTTTTAATGAGAAAAATAAAAAAACAAGTAGACATAAATACAATAAAATAAATACTGTTTTAAGTCTTAATCTTTATATATATTTATGTAGTTACACATCTAATAAATATATAAAACTATCGATTAAAAGATAACAACACATTAGAGAATACTCAAGAAGATATTTGTTATATATAATATATTTATATATTTACGTGTTTTCAAACATATATTCTGCGTTTGAAATAAGTATATATTTACTTACGTGTATAATAGTATAATCAGTCATATACATAAATAAAGAAACAGTTATATACGTATTTAAGGAAAAAGAAAGGTATCAAGAGCGGATAAAGAGAAATCCTCCTTTACGAGTTATGAGCATTCAGAATGATGAAAACTGAGAACAAAGAGACTATAAAAATGTAAGACCAGAGTAAAACGAGAGGGTTAGATTAGCGATAGAATGGGGTAAAAACACATTCATATATATAGTTGAATATATAAAAATACAGAATACTCTAAATCAACGAGTAACAACTAATTGTTTCTAAAAAAACATGCAAAGCGGTCGCAGAAACACAAGATTCAAACGAAGAAAAACAGCAATTTTAAGCGATTTCATCGAACTAAATCGAAATTAAAGACCGTAACGAGGAAGTTAGCAAACAAACATCTATAACAAAACATATATCGTATAATCAAAGAAAGAAATAAAGATATAAATAATGATTTAGATAGATATATACAATTCTTATATTCAATAGTTTTCAAGGATATAACTGTGAAAAACGTAGGAAACGGTTGAAAAGAAACATAAACGCTTTAGAACAGTGACTAAGAGAGCCCTCTCCAAATTACAGTAAATGCGAAAAGTGGAGCGATGAAACCATGAAAAGAGTCAAAACGTGGAACGACAAAAACAAAAGTAAGGGAGGGTGGAGAAGCAACTCGGAGCCTGTTGAAAAGAAAGAATACCTATATTATGGAGAAAGAACAAATCCAAATGTATAAAAAGGAACGTAAAAAGAACGACGTAATGAGTAATATTGTGTACATAACAAAAGCGTATATTTGTTTATATTTTTATATATTTATTACAAATAAAGACTATGTTTTACAACATAATGTGTATTTATATAGTTAATTAAACATGGTATTATATATACTATTACGTATTTATATATTTACTGAACATAAACCTATAAATACAATAATCCATACTTATATAAATAGTGATTTATATTATTAAACAATAAAACAAAAGTCTACTTACATAAATAAAAAGCAAAAATAAAAACAAAGTAAGTAAACAAGCAAATCATTAAAGGACTAAAAGTATTTTTATATACTTAAATAATAATGTGAAAATATGTACAAATAAAGACGTAAATAGATGGTTTTGCAATAGACAATAGGGATTGAATAAAGCAAAAAAATAAGGTCAACACTTGATGAAAAGTTGCTTTAGTAGACGAGAAATAACAAGGAATATGAACGATGAGAAAGTGCGACAAAAAAGTGAAAAAGGGACAGAGTAAGAGGAGACAGAGTAACAAAGGAAACAGTAACGATGGTAGGGTGGGGAGGTGAAAGAGTGGATAAAAAGAAGACAGAATAACAGAAGAAACAGTAGTAACGGATGAGATGGATAGGAAAAAGGCAGCTTAAAAAAAAGACAGAATAACAGAGGGAACAGTAGTAAAGGGTGAGATGGATAGGAAAAAAGCTACTTAAAGAGGAGACAGAATAACAGAGGGAACACATGTAAAGGGTGAAATGGATGAAAAAAAGATAGCTTAAAGAGGAGACAGAATAACAGAGGAGACATTTGTAATGGGTAAAATGAAAAGGGAAAAGGCAGCTTAAAAAAAGACAGAATAACAGAGGGAACAGTTGTGACGGGTGAAATGAATAGGAAAAAGGCTGCTTAAAAAAGAGACAGAATAACAGAGGGAACAATTGAGACGGATGAAATGGATAGGAAAAAGGCAGCTTAAAGAGGAGACAAAATAACAGGGGGAACAGTTGTAACGGGTGAGATGGATAGGAAAAAGGCAGCTTAAAAAGGGGACAAAATAACTCTATATACCTCTGTGCGCTCGTTGGATGCACAAAATCAATGCTAATCTATGAGACAGAAACGAGTATTTTTTTATGAGATAAAAAACAAGAAAAGCGCTGAATATTTCCTTCTCTCACAGAGATCACAGATGAACAGAATTTACAGAGGCCTTGCACGGAAACCTAAAGAGGACAGAAATCACAAAGCCTAAAGGACTGTGGGAGGAATAAAAATACTTGAATAAACAGAACAATGTGATGGCACGTATAATGATGGATTATCTTTTAAACAACAGAAAGAATATTTTAAGCTCGTTAGATAGGTTTGGAATCATTCTTGGACCATATTCACACAAACAAAAATCGGTAATGTGCGGCGAAAGAAAGAGAACTGAACGATAACAAAAATGAATACTTAAGCATGAGAAATAATAAACTAAATAAGACGTGCATGTACCTCAATCGAGTAGTAATGAAACCGATTCGTTTACAATCAAACAACTTACAAAAGCAAAAAGAATCATTACAATAATTCGATTAAAGTTACTTCATTGAGAGACGTAATTACCTCGAAGAAATGAGCATATAACTCACAAGAAATCAAACAATTACACAGAGTAATGAAGAGGACGCCCCTCTTGATACAAGAAAGGCCCCTTCAATACGCAAGAAAGGCATATTCTCGAACGTTGAAAGGCATGTTCTTAAATCAAGAAAAACACATGGAAAGATTGAGAGGAGTAAAAATATTGACAAAGAGTAAAAGGGTGAAGGAGAGAAAAGGGTAAGAGGAAGGAGTACCGAGATAACACTATATCACAGTTGGCCCCTCCCCCGTCCCCTCCCCCGAAGGGAAGGGGAGTGATCACCGAAATACCCAATAGGTTAGAAGCCCCTCCCCCGACCCCTCCCCCGGAGGGAAGGGGAGTAATCACCGAAATACCCATGTGAGCTGGATGTAGGCTGCTTTTTGCCTCCTTATTGGTATCGACGATAGCAGTAACGTTCTGTGAATTCTGTATGCCGGAGGCCTTCTGTGGGATCGAAACAGTGCGCAAATGGGTTCTGTTAAATCTGTGAGTTCTGTGAGAGAAAGAAATATCCTTCGTGAAAGAAGGAACTCCCCAGCGAGTCTCATAGGCCTTATCTCATCGAGTGGGTGCGTACTATTTCTCACAGATTTACACAGAAGAACAGAACACACAAAGGTCCATAAAGATAGCGGCCCCTCCCCCGACCCCTCCCCCAGAGGGAAGGGGAGTGATCACCGAGATACCCCTATGAGGTGGATGTCGCCTCGTTCTATTATCTTACTGGCTGTCTTGTAGGGGTAACCTCACATACCACGCCCCTCCCTGCGGGGGAGGGGTTGGGGGAGGGGCCACTATCTTGTAGGGGTAACCTCACATACCACGCCTCTCCCTTTTGGGGAGAAGTTGGGGGAGAGGCCACTATCTATGTAGGTTTGTGAAACCTATTCATCTGTGTAATTCTGTGAGAAAAAGGACGCAAGAGGCTCGGTGGAAGTTTTATCTCTCACAGTGGACACAGAATGAGCAGATACTACTTTGGACTCGTACGGAGCTTATCGGCTGGGATGTCTCAAGTCATGTTCCCATCCAATTATTACTCCTAATTCCGTATAATCCATAATTTATTCTCTTGTATCTTTGCTTTTCAGAAAGAAAAATCTATCTTTGCAAAAACCTAATAAACAGGACCTATGTCTGTAATCATCACTGATACTTAATGGTCAAAGCTATGATGTCAGACTGTCCAACTATTGTTTTTGAAATATTTGTTGGCCGGAATGATTTCTCAAAGTAGTCTTTTACAGATGAATAACCCCTCCGATAATATCATTTTGGAGCTGAGGGTGAAGACGGAGGAAAGGCCCATTGCGGAGAAGAAATGACCACTTACGTTCAGACCTCACCAATGGAAATGTCTATCAATAGGCGACTCAATATAGAACGCGGATTAATATGAAGGTGGAATAAGCGCCCGCAGGAACCCATGTAGATGAAAGAAGGCGTGGCAGACCTTGGCATACACCATCAATGATGCGTAATGGCTAAATCTGAATGAATAGAAATGTAGGAAGTTCTTTGTAGTTGAAGCTGTGAATGTCTATATAGTTCTTGGTAATTACAATGTGGGTAAAACCATAGAATTTAGCTTTGAGAAAGTAACAGATGAGGGAGTTTATTATGTTTCTTGTTCCGGATAAACGGATGAAAAAGGAATGGTAATTATCGGCAAAGTTGAACTTAAAAAGATGAGAATATGGCACAAATTAGAATAACATCGCCGCAGGCAGTGGGAAGGGTAGCCATTACAGCAATCGTGCCAGGCATCATTACATATCATGTCTATTGGGATGGAAGAATAGAAAAACTTATTCCGAGAGCAATACAGAAAGGATATGAGGATAAATACAAGTATATCTATCATGATGAAAAGGGACAGAAGTATGAAATTGGCTTTGCGAGTATTAAACCTACAAAAGTGTATGGAGCGAAAAGTGGGACTGTTAATCTTATCGATTTAAGATGTGTACAGGACGTATATAGAGATGGAAATAAGCATTATAAACTAACGATAAATTCCAAAGAACCTATGCGAATGAGCACACATGGGCAAGCCTTTTAGGTGGAATGTTAGAGGTCTGCTTTGATGATATAGTTTGTAATGGGTTCAGTATGTCTGATGGTTCGCCGGGAGTTAGCTCTTCACATCTAAATGAAAAGAATGATGATATAAGATATTTACGTAAAGATAGAAGTGGAAAGATATTAGACCTTTCCGCTACTCCGCACGAACATGATATCAAAAGGCAAATTGCATGGAATGAAGCATTATATAAATTTGGTTGGAAAAGTTTATGAGGTTGGCCCTATAAGATAGGTGGGAACATATATGATCTACCCCATACTAAGAAATACCCTAACCATCATCACCATTTACATTTACAAGGATATTCACCCAACTTAAATATCATTAAGGAATGAGGAATAATATATTATTTATTTTACTAATCCTGTTCTCCTTCTACAATTGCTATGCTGCGAAAGAAAAGGGGAGAGAGAGCAGAGTCCATAATGAGAAATATATGTTCGCTTCTAAGGATGCTGAACAATATTACCAGATGACTCCTGACTCTGTGAAGTATGTTTGTTGCAATACAGACTCATTGCCAATGGCTGTTTTTATGCCTAATGACCAACTGTGTAATGGTATCAAAGAAAACATATTTGATGTCAAATCAGAAGAAAAGATACCATATTATACCATAAAAACTATTGTATATAAGGATATAGTCTGTAGAATAATTATATACAACTACACGGGAGAAAGCGACATTGACTTTCTTAATATTCAGATAAACTCATATAAGAATAATAAACTTATTGACAGACTCTTATTAGACAGTCGGTTCATTTCTGAAATTATGTACTATAATGATTTCACCATAACAAAGGACTTTGTAATAACATTACATAAATATCACAAGACCCTTGTTGAGATTGATGAGAATGGTAATATCATAGGAGGTGTCGTTAATCCCAAAGTTCATAAGGAGACTGTAAGATATATTCTTGACAACACAGGATTATTTCAACGGAAGAAAGAGGCTCTATAACGAATGATGTGGCACCACCCTGTGCACTGGAACTATCGAACGAAAAGAAGCGGCACCTCCCCCGTCCCCTCCCCCGAAGGGAAGGGGAGTAATCACCGAGATACCCATGTGAGGAAGAGGCCCCTCCCCCCTCCCCTCCCCAAAAGGGAGGGGCGTAATCACCGAGATACCCCTATAAAAAGGATGTAGGCTTCGTTATGTCCCTTAATGACAGTCATGTAGGGGTAACCTCACATACTACGCCCCTCCCTGCGGGGGAGGGGTTGGGGGAGGGGCCACTATCTTGTGGGCTCGAAACGTTGGTTGAAAAGCTCTGTTAAATCTGTGAGTTCTGTGAGAGAAAGAAATACCCTTCGTGAAAGAAAAAACTCCACACACGACTCCCCAATGTTCTTTTTCTCACAGAAGAACACAGAAGAACAGAACACACAGCATTCCACAGAGACATTAAGTCAACCGATTTCACAGAACATTACAGCTAATGTTAGTTGAAAGGCCTCTGTGAACTCTGTATGCCGGAGGCGTTCTGTGGGTTCGAAATAGTGCGCAAAAAGGCTCAGTGAACTCTGTGCGCTCTGTGAGAGAAAAACCTATCCACGACTCTCAAGTGTTTTCTTTTTCTCACAGAAGAACACAGAAGAACAGAACACACAAACTTTCACAGAGACATTAAGTCAACCGATTTCACAGAGCGTTACAGCTAATCTTAGTTAAAAGGCCTCTGTGAACTCTGTATGCCGGAGGCCTTCAGTGAGCTCGAAACGTGCGCCAAAATGCTCAGTGAACTCTGTGCGCTCTGTGAGAGAAAAACCTATCCACGACTCTCAAGTGTTTTCTATTTCTCACAGAAAGACACAGAAGAACAGAACACACAGGGCTCAAAACAAGTGATACCCACCGATATAACGACTATATATAATAAGGTGTTAATGTCTCCGAGTCCTTTCAGTTTATTGTTCACGAAACTGTTTCAGTTTCTTCTCGATAAAATTAAAGTCATTAATAGCTTTCTTTTTATCCTTCGCACGGTCGTATTTTTCTCTCCATTTCCTTATCCCATAGAAATAAAACTTCAACCCGTCCGGGGTCAAATCACCAACTTTTATTTGCGACTCAGCCGTCGCCTTTTCATTTTCCTTTAATAGAACCCGCGTGGTAAAACCGTTATCTTGCAGAAATCGAACATAGTTCTCGAAGAAAAGGAACTGTTCTTCCATAAACTCCTTTGAGGTTGGGTCTGGTGCTGATAAGGCCGATTTAAACAGCCTTTCTAACTTTTCTAAAATACGCTCTTTATCCATGTCACTTTTATCATGTTATTTTTTGATTACTCATCGATACCCTACTGTATATCAGATATTTAACTATTATATACTTCCACAGGTCAATCTGTTATAGAACGGTCCTCCCTATCCTTACTAAGATTAGTTTATCTTAGCACAAGCGTCACCTTTTTTAATGCTTACCATCATTGTTGACACCCTTTTTATCGCCTTTATTTTAGCCACAGGGAAACCATCGGAAAGGCTCATCGGGCCAACCCATTAAAGAGGTATCGTTTGTAAATTTCTCATTCCACCCCGCTTGAAAAAGGCATGAACCACCATTCGTCAGTGCAGAACTAAGATGGTTGTCAGATACTCCCCCAGTATTTTACGTCTTATTCCAAATAGCAAAAAACATCGACAAAACAGTTATTTCTCCTCGACTAAGGCTATGAAACGAAGAATATCATCAGCCTCCTTTTTCATCTCCGATGCCCCTAATGCTCCAAGATCATTTGAATATATCGAGTCGTCGATGGGATTGTCTCTGCGAATAAAGTAGGCTAAATCGCCGTCCTGACCAATCATAAAATAGTTAGGTTCGAACGCTTCAACCTCATACGTCAGGTTTCTTTCCTCTAAGTCAGCGTAAGAATACATACATATTCCTGTTCCTTCTATTTCAAACACATCCCCATTGTCGATTTCGGATAGGAAATCAACATACAAACTGGGAAACTTCATATTTAGTCGCTGCGCAAGTTCAGCTATCTGTTTATTATTTTCTTCTGTGTTCATAATTATATTTCATGTGTAAAGTGCAAGCCTATCTAAACCTTCGTCTCATAGGTTTTCTAATTGTTTATGCGACTTTCATATCGGTTACGTAACCTGTTTTGATGTCATCACCGCATCATTCATCTACTGATAAATCATTTTATTAGCATGCTTCAAAGTACGCCCCATTCATCATTCCTATTCCGTCTTGTTTGTTTCAAGGCTCGGCTGCCCACAACGAACATTATCTATATATAGCTGATTGTCCGACCCTTCTACTTTTACAGAGTTAGGTCTGGGCAAAAGAGGGTGCCAGTATCAGCGCAAAACGTATGATTTTTCTTCAATAATTTCGCTGTGTTTTGTACTTTATATTTACCATTCAAGCATCCATACGCAGCCCTAACATCATCATAAACATAACGAACACCCCTGCTATTTATTGTATCAAGCGTTCGTGGAAGGGACTGGGACGAGGCCTCTTTTGCCCCGCTGGTCGAGCGAGGGACTACGAAGCAATGCCTCGCAGAACTGGACAGCAGGGGACGGAGGAGGGAGCACCATCAGCAAGAATGCTAAGTATGCGAGCAGGAAATGTAAGGATTCTTCGCTAACCAACCACTCTACATTCGAAAAGGGGTGTGAGTATGTGACAAGAAGAGGCCCTTCTACCTTCGAGAACATGCCCCTCTTGCACGTTGAAGACGCCCTTCTTGGAGCAAGAAGGGCATATTCTCATATTCTGTCCGTAAAATTCTGATTTCGTGTAGGTTATAAATGAAATCAGAAGACACATTATACTCATATTTAGAAGGAGTCTCTCTTAAAGCAATGTAATATTTTTTTATCATCGTATGAAAGCTGCTCTTTCCTAAATCTCATCGCCAAGTTTAGCAGTAACGTTCTGTGTTTTCTGTATGCCGGAGGCGTTCTGTGACTGAGAGGCCCCTCCCCCGTCCCCTCCCCCGGAGGGAAGGGGAGTGATCACCGAGATACCCCTATAGAGTGGATGTAGGCTTCGTGTTGTCCCTTATTAGTATCTACGATAGTTTTAACGTTCTGTGATATCTGTATGCCGGAGGCGTTCTGTGAGTTCGAAACGTTGGTTGAAAAGTTCTGTAAAATCTGTGTATTCTGTGAGAGAAAAACCTCACCAGCGAGTTGTTTGTGTATCATCTCATAGAGTGGGTGCGTTCTATTTCTCACAGAGTAACACAGAAGAACAGAACACACAAAAGTCCACAGAGACATTAAGTCAACCGATAACACAGAGCGTTACAGCTAATGTTAGTTGAAAGGCCTCTGTGAACTCTGTATGCCGGAGGCCTTCTGTGGGCTCGAAATGTGCGCCAAAAGGCTCAGTGAACTCTGTGCGCTCTGTGAGAGAAAAACCTTCTCAGCGTGAGAGAAAAAAATCCCACACTGCGAGTATCCAACAATCTTTCTCTCACAGAAAATCACAGAAGAACAGAACTCACAAAGGTGCACAGAGACATTAAGTCAACCGATAACACAGAACCTTACAGCCAACATGCATCACCCAACACCCTTCTTTGACTAATCATCAACACCCAACAACCATCACCCAACACCCTTCTTTGGCTAATCATCAACACCCAACAACCATCACCCAACACCCATCAACCCATCAGGCAGTCGCAATACAGCAAGTTGGCAAGGCTCGCATTTGTCAAGATAAATGACAACTTACAGAGGAGTAGAGCACAAGATGACGTGCGAACGGCTCACATGTAGAATTTTAGTAGCCAATCCGACAGAATCGATAAGCTCCCTATTAGTCGCCGAAAGCCGTCAGACAGGAATTAAGCAGCAGTCGACTTCGTCATTTATGGTACTTCTGAGGTGAGCGTCTTGGCAATAGAATCATATTTCGTCACCGTTTTTAGACCAGGTGAAAGGGTCCCTTCGCTGTCGTGCAAGCGGCCTGACAGGGCAGACACACACTATGACAATACATGAAAAGACTACACTTTGAAGGGCTCTGATTACTTTATTGTAAACACAAAGAGTACGCATAAAACTCAACATCACAATGAGTTAGACGCCATTTAAGACTCGAAAGAAAGCGTAAGAAATACTTACAGAACTGGGGATCATCGTCCGCTTAGTAGGTGTCAGTGCGACAAATAGGGAGAGAAAACTGACAATAGACACACTAAGTATGTCGACAAAAAAGGAACATCTTTCTTTCTTAGCAATCTGAACGAACAGAACAGAGGCACAAAGGGGCTGCGACAAATAAGGAACATAGCCTCTTCAGGGAGAAAGACGACAAATTGGGAATGTTTAGAAAATACTTAATAAAACACGATAAAAGACTGATAATCAGTGGAGCTATAAGCGTTGATGAAAGTAAAGTGCGACAAAAAAGTGACAAGTTTTGTTACTTCTTCTACGTAAATGACGCTATTCTTCTGCGTAAAATGCTTATTATTAACGAGTTAGAACACTGATAGGGTAGGAGACAGTTAAGAATACATTCCCTATCTGTCGCACGTATTTTGTAGGCGAATAAGCTGCAAAAAACTGGCGTAAAGACTCGAGGATTGATGAGAGGCGACGAAAAGGGAGGAAAAACTCGACCGCTGTGAAGGGTGAAAGACGACAAAAAGGGAGGTCGCTTTCTGCCGTTTTTGGGGGTTGTGAAGAGCTGCTTGAGGACACGAAATGGATAGTAAACTGAATACAATTCAACGATGAACAACGACTAAGAAAATTATGGTCAAACGACTTGAAAAGTAAACAAACAAAAAAAGGAAAAACTTAGTTGTTACGTAGAGGGGTAGGAGTGAGATATAAAGATATTCTTATAAAGATACATTTTTATATATTTCTTTTCTAATGAAAACTATTAGTAGTATGATAACAGATAGATTAGAATAACAGTATATATTATATTTAGTTGATTAATAAGTATTTAACTATTAAATACTTATTTATATAAAGATATATTTATAATCATTTATAATCACTTAAAACATTATGTTTGCTCACACAGAAAGGCGACAAAAAGCATAGAAAAGACGAAGGAGCAGAAGATAAAAGGGCTCGGGAGCGCATCTTGCATGGGCTACAATTATGGGAAAACGAGCCATGAAAAAACTGAAAGAAAAGCTCGAAAAACGACAAGAAAATGGTGCCGAAAAGATCGAAATGAGCTATACGTATCGGGCCATCTGCGCCGCCGAACATCTGAGAACGACGGCTAAAAACGGAGGGCGTGGCGTGAGGAGGGGGCGAGAAGACAAGTGCGACAAAAAGGGAGGGTGCATTAGAAACTTGTTTAAAATCGTCTTCACACACGGCAAGAAATTCTATATACTTTTAAATTAAAAAACTTCTTCTCAGGTTAGATTATCGTTATACTATCTTTATAAGATTTAGTAAGGACCGTTGAAACATTTAACACTCAACGAGTTACAAGGATGTTTGGCGACAAATTAGTAAGTTAGCGGCGACAGATAAGTAAGTATGATGCGACAGAAAGGTAAGTATGGTGCGACAGTTTAGTAGCTACTTGGGGGGTGTAGACGACAAGTTAGGAGGTTAGGAGCGACGAATAGGGAAGGAATAAGGCTTCTGTATGAAAAATATAAACAATTTCTTCTATTTCAATCGCTTTTTCATTCTTTCCTCCCTTTTCGTCGTCCGTCTATGCGTAATTATAAGCACAAAAATCCATTCCTCTAATCATTGTTTTACAATTCACAAACCATTGTTTCCTTGATATTTACAAATAGCCCTCTAAAAGTGCGAGACAAAATGGGAAGATATCCCCCCACCTCGATTTAGACAATTATCGACAAAATGGTAAGATGATAAAAATAATTTACATAAAAGAAGCCAAAATGACAGACAGAATGACAAAGAAAAGCCCCTCGCCCCAGCTCCTCCCCCATAGGGAGGGGAGTGAACACCGAGATACCCTTTAGACTATGGCAAGAAATAGTAAACGGAAGCTAATAAGCCGTTTTGCCTTAAAAACCCTATTTGCTTTAAAAGTCTTCTTAGCCTTATAAGGCTTATTAGCACCATTCTCCCAATATAATATCCCAAGCTGTGCTTTTTTGCTGTCTTCTGTTCACCTGTTACTTTGTCTTTGTATTACTTTGTCTATTTGACATTCTGTCTTCTGCCCCCCTGTTACCATGTCTTTACATACTTTGTCTATTATGTCATTATGTCTTCTGTCTCCTTGTTACCCTGTCTTTGTATAACTTTGTTTTTTCTGTCTTTATTTGTCATTCTGTCTGAAAATGATTACCTTTGCAGTGAGTATGTATAATGCATTATATATTAAGTTATGTAGCAATAATTTATATTATAGTTATAAAACCAAATGTCATCAAAATGAATCTAAAGAAAAAAGAATATACATTTATTGATTTATTTGCAGGCATTGGGGGATTTCATATAGCAATGCACAGTGTGGGTGCACGTTGTGTATTTGCAAGTGAATTGGATAAGTATGCTCGGATCTCTTATGAAAAGAACTTTAAGGAAATAGAACCTTCATTATTTGATAAGGATAAAGAAGGTCAATATTTGTATTTCAATGAAGACATTACAGAAGCTGAAACGGAGAAAATACCTAACTTTGATATATGCTGTGGTGGATTTCCATGTCAACCATTTTCTGTTGCAGGGTTTAAAAAAGGTTTTGAAGATACACGTGGGACCTTGTTTTTCAACATTGCAAATATTGTAAAAGAAAAGATTAAAAGTGGCTATCCTCCTAAGGTCTTATTTTTAGAAAATGTGCGTGGACTAAAAACACATGATAAAGGTAATACGCTTAAAGTAATTTTAGCAACCCTTGATGAGCTTGGCTACAATTATTCTTATGATGTATTAAATGCAAAGTACTTTGGAGTTCCACAAAATAGGGAGCGATTATTTATTATTGCATGGTATAAAGAACTTATTAATGTTAACCATTTCAAATTCCCTTACGGTATTGATGTAGAGGGGAATACAATATTCGATAAGAGTAAGGTTAAGGAAGGGACTATTCCTACAAAAGTATCTGATATATTTGAACCTCAGTCAGAAGAAAGGGATAAGTTTACGATAAGCGACAGAATGTGGCTTGGTCATCAGACACGAAAAGAAAGGAACCGTCAAAACGGTAAGGGCTTCGGGTATTCTAAATTCTATGGAGACAGTGTTTATACAAGTACTATCTCTGCACGTTATTGGAAAGACGGAAGTGAGATTCTTATAGATCAATCTGATAGAAAAATGAACCCACGAAGGCTTACGCCAGTAGAAGCTGGAAGGCTTCAAGGATATAGAATTTTAGGAAATGGTTGGGAGTATCCCGAATGTGAAAACAACCAAAACTATAATGACAGCAATCCTGAATTTAAGATTGTTGTGTCTAAAAAAGAAGCATATCATCAATTTGGTAATAGTGTTGCTATTCCTGTTATAAAGAGAATTGCACAAGAAATAATGAAACAATTATTATAACTATGTTAAAAGACCTATCTAATTTAGAAAAAGAATTGGCTCAACTTATTGCAGATAAGAAACAACAGTTAAGCCTTGATTGTGTTTTACCTGATGCCTTTAAACGTCTAACACGCAGAATAGAGAATAATAAAATTGTCTATCAACAATACAGCTTTACAGTTTCGTCGACAATAGACATTTATTTCCCTAACCAACTGTGGTATTTTGCTGCAATTTGTGTTCCATTATACACTGAACTAAAAAAATATGCAGACTTGGTTAAAAGTAATTTAACAAAGAAAGAAATAATAGACTGCAAAGATAATAGGGCGTATGCAGAGACGCTTATAAATTCTAAGTCAGAACTTATAGTAGAGAAAGATAATGTTATAAATTTCTTATCTGACTACAAATGGTGGCGAGGAGGAAAAACAATCGATAGAGGAGACTATTATTACTCTCCAATCTTATCTATCTGCAATCTTGTGAATGCTTCTCAAGGTTATGTTGCGGAAATGTGTAAATATTTGTCCACAAATCCTGAAGCTACTCAAATCCTGCTGAATGTAGTTGACAATTTACCAGAGTCTATCGATGATTATGAAATTATCGTAGAGAGCTCTAAAGTTGTAGAGTTTTTATGCCTTACAGTTAAAGAGCTTTTAATGTTTGATGAAAACATGTCTATGATAGATTTTAATATAAATACTAAGACTATTGGTGTATCTGGCTGTAATATCGGTAAATTAAAGGATATTCAAGATAAAAATGATGATCCAAGAAGAGCTAATGACTGCGATACATCAATAGTTTGGGAATATGCTGGTAAAAAATATTATTTCCTTAAAGAACAGACAACTGAAGGTGCGAAAGCTTTTATAAACGCAATTAATAATACTTATTTACCTAATTATAAAGCTGAGTTTGATAATAACACGTTCATTCTCAAAAAAAGAAAGGTACAGCAATTAAATATAGGTCTATCAAACAATCGTTCTAGGCCTCAAAAATGTTTCACTGGTCTCTCCCTCCAGCAAATCTTCTATGGTGCACCAGGCACAGGTAAGTCATGCGGTATAAAGAGGACTTTGGACAATAATCATGTAGCTGAAAATAATATTTTCCGTACCACATTCCATCCTGACAGTGACTACTCTACCTTTGTGGGTGCTTATAAGCCAACGATGGAGGTTGTGCCACGATATGAGAGTAGTACGGGAACACAGGTAGAAGAGAGGCGCATTGCTTATAACTTTATTCCACAAGCATTTCTAAATGCCTATGTGCGTGCTTATCAAACAGATGAGAATGTTTATCTTGTTATTGAGGAGATAAACAGAGGTAATTGTGCTCAGATATTTGGCGACTTATTCCAACTCTTGGATAGAGGTGATGATGGGAAGTCGGAATATAGTATCAAGGCAGACACAGATATCAGAACTTATTTAGAGGGAGTGTTAGGAGATGATTACGAAGGCATCAAGGGCGGCAATCTCTGTCTACCAGCAAACCTCTATATCCTCGCCACGATGAACACCAGCGACCAGAGTTTGTTCCCTATCGACAGTGCATTCAAGCGCAGATGGGAGTGGGAGTATGTGCCTATTCGCAATGAAGGGAAAGGCTGGGTTATAGCTGCTGATGGAAAAGAATGGGACTGGTGGCAGTTCTTAGAAGCTGTGAACGAGAAGATTGCCAGTGTAACGGACAGTGAAGACAAGAAATTAGGTTACTACTTTGTTAAGCCTGCCGATGGACACACGATTACGGCAAAGACTTTTGTGGGTAAGGTGTTGTTCTATCTTTGGAACGATGTATTTAAGGATTACGGTTTTAGCGATGATGAGTTTCAGACGAAAGAGGGTAAAGAGATAAGATACCCAATGTTCTATGAGACAGTTGTTGCAGGTCAGGAAGTGAATGAGGGACTTATCGCTCAATTCCTCAATAAGCTATTGCCAAAACCAGAGGAAACGGGCGAAGCTACGAATACTACAACCCAAGAAGAAGCCTAAGCGTGAGAGTTATCATAGAAGGATATTGCTATCGAGCCAGTGCAGTGCGTGATGTGCTGCACGAGCTAAGCACACTGGAGAATGTGGAGGGCGAGATAAGTGTGGGTTACGTTGGTTACTATTATAATCCGCAGCTAAAGGATTGTGTCTTTATTCTTCCTAAGGTATTAGTGAACGAGGAGAACAAAGTGTTTTCTCGGTTAGATCCGCACGACATCATCGATTTTGATAACTGTAAACTCCTGACATCAGAAGAGCGTAACTTTATCTATGAGTTTGCAGTGTGGATATATCGTGCGATAGAGGTGTTTAATAAGAACAACCCCAAGAACGACATTGTTTACCGTAGACAGATAGCCGAGATGGGTAAGGGAAAACGAATGTTGAGCAATACCTTCCTTGATATCCTACTCTCCCTATTACGGTTTAATAAGGAGCGACATAGTTTCTTCACCACAGTATTGCGCAATCTCCATTCAGGCTATAATAAGATAAACTGGACACGTACTATCTCTTGTTCTACGGCGTGGGTGCAAAATGATGTCCCTGTTTATCTTAACCCTGTGAACAAGAAGAGACAGATAAATACCGATGAGGAACTTATCATTATCTATTTCTCAATCCTTAATCATATCAGCGAAACATACGGCTTCCCTGTGGATATCACGCTCGGTTTTGAACTAATAAAAGGACGAAAGTTTGAACATTATTTGAAGGGTTATGGTAAGCGTCGATTGAAACAAATAAAGTATCGTTACTTCTCAGATATACAGCTACGGTTGTGGGAGTTGTGCTATGCTTTCTTTGATAAGGCACATCAGATTCATATCGTAGCAGAACAGCGAGAATACCTATTGGTAAAGAATTTCAATATTGTTTTTGAAGCCATTATCGATGAGTTGATAGGCGATAAGGATGTGCCACGAGGGCTGAAAGACCAAGCCGATGGCAAGCGCGTAGACCATATCTACAGTTATCGGAACCTCACGAATAACGAGGGTGATAAGCCGATTTACTATATTGGTGACAGTAAGTATTATAAGATTGGTAATAAGATTTCAGACGAGTCTGTCTATAAGCAGTTTACCTATGCTCGTAATGTGATACAGTGGAATCTCAATCTCTTTTTAGATAACAGTGAAAAGGATGCCGCATTGCGCAAGGAACATCCAATATACAGGGATGAACTAACGGAGGGATATAACATCATTCCGAACTTCTTTATCAGTGCAAAGATGGACGAAAAGCTGTCGTATGCAGATAATGTTTCGACCACAAATCGTGAGAATAACACTTTCCTCTCTCGTCATTTTGAGAATCGTCTTTTCGATCGTGATACGCTGTTAGTCTATCACTACGATGTAAACTTCCTTTATGTCATTTCCCTTTATGCAAGGGAGAATAAATATCAAAAGGCGCAATGGAAGTTGAATGTGCGTAAACTCTTCAGAAAGAAGATACAAGACGCATTAGAAGAGAAATACAAGTTCTACGCCATGACACCGAAGAAAGGTGTGCGCTATGAGGAGTACCTACGTGAGCATTTCCAAGAGTTGCTGGGGAAGGTTTACGCTCCCTATGAACAGTATGGTGATATCTACTCCTTGGCTCTTGATAAAGGAGAGAATTATCAGAAGGAGAATAATTTATTACTGAAGCAACTTAAAGACTATTTCCTTGTTGAGGAATGTAAGTTGGGGCAAGACCCACAAGAGGTGTTGCCAGAGGTAGGAGCAGCGTCGATAGACACTCTACCCGTATATTTCCATGAGAAGAATGTACTCACCTGTCTTGTCCGGAAGGCGGATAAAAACCATCAAAAATTTGTCAATCATGCTGGCAGAACCTATACGATGGAACACATCCCAAACGTAAACCTTTTAGGTGTAAAGTATCTCTTGCCAATGGTAGGCGGATCTATTGATGGCTATTATGACCTCAAGCGTATGGCCATAGCAAGTAATAAGGGTGGAACAAACCTCCGGCTGAGTTTAGGGACATATCACCCTCTCGGCACTAAGTGGGTACAGATTTATCGTACGAAGATGCAGCCTGGTGAACTGATATCGTTAGAAAAGACACTGGAGATGTATGGGAGTGCAAGTAGACAAGTAGACGAGTTAGACAAGTTGACGAGTTAGACAAGTTGACAAGTAGACGGATTGACAAGTTGATGGTCTCATCCAACTAATTATTCTGGCGTTGTTAACATCCTGCAAATCTGTTATTTCTCATGTAAGCCATTTACTCGTTGCATGTCTTTTATGCCTGCAGAAACGTGGAGAGGTTATGGTGGCTTAACTTACGTATTAATGATTAGATAAGTAAAAAACGGTTTTGTTATCCACAAATAAGCAATGAAGATAATAGGATTCAATCATCAAATGAGCGGTAGAGGCAGTAACGTGTTTAGCGATGCTACCCAAGGGAAAGGAGCAACACTATGCGCTTCTCGTTTACAATCTGGCTCTAAAAAGAGAGTCATAAAGGTCATAGTCCTGTCCATTTTACTACTTTTCTCGTTTTCGTCTCAGCAGAAGGTTCTGTCGCAAACGTGTCAGCGTTTCGGCTCAAAGGCCACGAAGGAAAGATTTCTACTTGGTGATAGTCTTGTCGCCGATACTACTTTTCCAAGTCTGGTTAATAGCTCTTGTGCAAGAGGAAAGGATGGTTGTGTACTTGAAAAACTGTCAATAAATTATTACAGCATACTTTCAAGGATGTCTCGCTCGGCTCTGAAATTAGATAAGACTCATCAGCTATCACTCAAAATATATAAGAAAAAAAATAGTACGGAGGAACATATAAGCGCCTATGTCCTGTTATCTGTAAACAACGTGGTCACTGACTCGATTCTATGCTATGAATATTACAATAATGCCAATACACTTTCTTGTTATGAACAGATTTATTACATCAATATACGTCAACGCAAGATATGGACTGTTATGATGACTTTCGACGAAGAAAGTGCGCAAGCTGACGATACAAATACATACTTAATCGATTTACGTACAAACCGTTTTAGAATAGAAGACGGTAAGAATGAGCAAGACTTAAAAGGCTGTAAACGATAAGGAAATAGCTTGGGAACTTATGCTCGAGTTTATAACTTAAATTCGATTAAAGCGAAAGGCATGAGAATATGGCAAGACAGAGTAGCCTTAGTACAGAGGGTAGGAAAAATAGAGTTATTCTTTTAATGAATAAAACGTGGATGTGTATATCCCGTTAACTTATTAGCTTGTCCACTTGTAAACTTTTTTACTTGTAAACTTATATTAGCTATAAGATAAAAGTTGTAATCCTTTTTATATTATTTACTCATTCAGAAAATCATACTTATCTTTGTAAAGTGGGAGATATGCCCACTGCGACCAAACTGCGAAACAGGATAGTCTTAGTCAAGAACTTATCCTTGGCTGTTGTATTTTTATAAGACTCCTACGCATGTGCCTGATGGGTTTACGAGTATTGAAGAAATGCTATCAGAAAGAGAAACTTTTGTGAAGACAACTCTGTGACTTCATCGTTTAATAAATTTTGTTTATATCTTTACAGTAGGATGAGCGTCTGCATATAAGTACGATAACTTCAAGCTCCGCAGCCGTCCTACCTTATATAGAGCCGTATCCTTGCGGCTCTTTTTTTTTGAGTAGGTTATGCAGACCAAGTAAGTAACGGCTCGTGGTTTTTGTTTTGACGCAAAAAAGGCAGATGATAGTTTGTGTAATTAAAATATAATTACGATATTTGTATGCAACAAAGACCTATGCTTACAACTAAACGGCTATAACCTATAGATAGATAAATACTTTTTATTATAGAAATGGTATCGTTTTCTCGATATTAAGAGAATGTGATGAGCTGTACACAAAAGTGATATGAAGCTTTTTTCAATCTTAGGAGTAGGATAAAAAGTCAACCTTTATAGCTATTTTTATCCTCGTAGGGCAATAAGGTTTCTGCAGTAAATATTCGTTTAACTAATTTCTAATTCTTATTGAGTAAAGATGGAAGTAGAAAGATTACGTCAAAGAGCAAAGAAGAAATTACTTCGTGTCACCTTTCCTAATGGGAAGGTAATCTGTTGTAGCAAATCAGTAGACACGATGATAGAGGCCTTGGTAGAGATAGGAGCCGAGCGGTTCCCTTCAATAGAAATGACGATGTGTCACCTCCCATTACTATCTAAGACCATCTATCCACAGTATAAGGAGTGGATGAAGCCCATCAGTGACGGTTGGTATCTTAATACACAGGCTGACACGGAGACGCGCTATATGCAACTTCGTTCTATCAGTCAGCAACTCTCCTTAGGGCTCGTCTTAGAGATGGGTGTAGGCTTTGAGGTGCAGGCCGCATCTGCGAAGGAGAAGAAGCAGCGGACACGAGATCGCCTTATTGTAAGGTTTACCGATGGTGAATGTTTTGATAGTGTAAGAGCCTCGGAGACCTATCTTGGAACGATAAAGAAGTTGGGCATAGAAACCATTATGCGCAAGCATATCCCATGGGGTAATTATGATCTCATTACTTCTACACAACAGACTAAG
>QWCL01000384.1_pt1 | contig 28334 bp, 43 predicted proteins | sample 1972551 | NCBI WGS metagenome assembly QWCL01 (sample SAMN09866709, study PRJNA288562) | Human oral metagenome isolate term2_saliva, whole genome shotgun sequencing... | isolation source: mouth | host: Homo sapiens | place: USA: California
TTATTATATATAAAATATATATTAATTAATATAATATATAAATATTATTTATAAAATATTTTGTTTTTAAATTAAAAATTTGTATCTTTGCAAAAAATATGGATGATAAATTAATTAAAGAGATTACAGAATTTTGTTATCTAAACGATATTGAAGACGTTGAGAAGCAGATTAATGCTTGCTTACGTAAAGGTTTTGATATACTGAAATATGGTACATCTCCAATTGATAATTATAAAATAGAGAAGAATATCTATGGAACAGAAGACAGAAAGAGAGATTCTCCTAAAGAAGACGAAAAACTTCACACCACTGACAAAGGATGCTCAAATGATGAGAAGAAAAGTGATGAACAGAATGGGGAAACAGACAAAAAAGTAGTTAGACGTAAAGTGCGAATTATTAAGAGAAAGAAAAATGATGAAAGTCAATAAGAACGCAAAAGTACAAATTCATTGGAGGGTCAGTCCATATGATTATTCACCAGAAATGGAGAATAACATTATTGCTAAAGCAAGTAAAAAATATGGTATTCCAAAGGATAAAATCAAAGTTTTACCAAATTACATCATGTTGGATGAAAGTGGTAAAAAGATTAGTCTTACAAATGATGTGATTCAAAATATTCAAAATCCATCATTCCAAGTAGAATTATTCAAGAAATATCTTAATATCAACAAAATTAATGGTTATGATTTTGATTTAATCAGAAAGATTGATGCTGATATTAATACGAACATAGATTATAATGTCTATGATAAGTATAGGAGATATTCTGTAAAATGGATTAGATGGAGTAACTTCTTGTCATATGGAGAAGATAATTACTTTGATTTCACTTCAATGAAGGATATTGTACTTCTTAATGGTGAACCAGCAAATCAGAGTGGTAAAACTACATTCGCTATTGACTTGCTTCATTTTCTTTTATTTGGTAAGACAGAGAAAGTTCCAACACAGAATCTTATCTTCAATAAACATCTTTCTAAAGAAACTAATGTTGTTGTTGAGGGTTGTTTAAATATAGATGGTGAGGATTATGTAATTAAGCGTACATTAAGTAGACCTGCGTTAGAAAAGAGAACAGCCAAGAGTAAAGTTACTCAAAAGGTGGATTATTACAGAATCATTGGGACAAATAAGGAAGAGTTAACAGAGTACGTTGACAATGAACAGGAAGAGAATAGCATTCAAACAAATAAAGCTATCAAAGAAGCCATCGGTAGAGAAGATGATTTTGATTTAATTATTTCTGTAACAGAATCAAATCTGGACGACTTGATTAAGAAGAAAGAAACTGAACGAGGAAGATTATTATCAAGATGGATAGGTCTTTTACCTCTGGAAGAAAAAGATAGATTAGCAAGAGAAAAGTTTAATAGTGATATTAAGCCATTCCTACTATCAAATAGATATAATAGAGAAACTTTAAAGTTAGAATGTGATGCTTTTGATTTGGAAATTAAGAATCTTACATCTAAAAATAAAGAAATAAAAAATGCCAACAAAAAAGTAGAAGAAGAAATAGAAAATCTTGAGAAAAGTAAAAACAATCTTCTTCAATCAAAACAAAGTATTGATACCAACTTGATTAACGTTGACATTATTACTCTAAAATATCAGTTAGAAGAAATTACCAAAAAGGGGAAAGAGAAAAAAAGTAATCTTATTGAAATTGAAAATGAAATTAAATCTATCGGAGAAATAGAGTTTTCAATTAATGAATATGATGAATTGATTGAGAAGAGAACTAATGAAATCTCTCAAAAGGGAATAATTAGTGAACAATATAAGAATATTAAACATAATATTGAACATCTTCAAAAATCAGAATTTTGTCCTACTTGCGGTAAGAAATTTGATAACGTTGATAACTCAGCTAAAATCAAAGAACTTCAAGAAGAAGAGAAAATAATAATCGAAAAAGGTAAGAAAAGTGCTGCACTAATCGAAGATTATAATACTAAGATTGAGTCATTAAAGACGAAGAGAGACCTTTATAATAAACGAAATGAACTTAATGTAAAAAAGAGTGCAATAGAGGTAAATCTTAGTAATCTTAGAAGTGATTTGATAGAAAAAAAGAATATTCTTGATAATTATAACAAAAATAGTGAAGCGATTGATAAAAACAACAAACTGGATATTGAGATAAGAAATACTGAACAGCATATCAAAGCTAAACGTCAAGAAAAGGAAAACAATAATTGGCAGTTAACAAGCAATGAAGCTACTATAAAGAGAGATTCTGATGAGATTGTTCAGAGAAAAAATCTTATTAAACAGTTAGAAGAAGAAGATATTAATTTACGTAACTGGAAAATATATCTTCAACTTGTTGGAAAAGATGGTATTTCAAAAATGGTATTGCGTGATGTTTTACCTATTATAAATGCCAAAATTAATATGTTATTATCTGATGTATGTGATTTTGATGTTGTTGTTGAAATAAATGAGAAGAATGACATTAATTTCTGTATGATAAAAGATAATGTAAAATCAGATTTGGCAAGTGGGTCTGGTTTTGAAAAGACAGCATCATCTATGGCTTTAAGAGCCGTTCTTGGTAGTTTGTCAACAATGCCAAAACCAAACTTTATAGTTTTAGATGAGGTCTATGGTCGTGTCGCAAAAGAGAACTTAGAAAACATCCATAAACTTATAAATAAAGTTTGCGAGGATTACGATTTCGTGATAACAGTTTCACATCTTGACATCGTCAAAGATTGGGCTAACACGACTATTACAGTTGTTAAAGAAAACAATGTTAGTAGACTTTCTGTAACGTCCTCAACGAAATAAGAAGTTAATGTTTAACCTATTTAATGAACAGTTATGTTAATGATTTCAACGAAGCAGTAATTAATTACTACGAAAGTTTAAAGAAATGCAAACCAGTTTCACGAGAAGAAGAAAGAAAACTCGTGAAACTGGCAAAACAAGGAGATATTTCCGCAAAGAATAGAATCCTTGAATCTAATTTGAGATTTGTATTCAATGTTGCTAAAAACTATAAAGGATGTGGCGTTTCATTGAATGAACTTATCTCAGAAGGAAATATGGGACTAATTAAAGCCATTGAAAAATTCGATTTAACAAAGGAAGTTAAATTTATTTCTTATGCCGTTTGGTGGATTCGTCAAGGTATACAAGCATATATCAAAACAAAAGGTTGTGGTCGTTCAGTAAATACCGTGGATGAAGAATCTATGAAAGACGAAGTTACTACTAATGATATTATTGACGAAGAAGATGAAATAATTAATAAGAATGAAACTATTTTATCAAACGAAGAAGATGAATTTAACAAAGAAATTAAATTTAACCAAGATATTGTAGTATCAAAATTACTCTCTAAATTAGAACCAAGAGAAAAATATATTATTGAACAATATTATGGGTTAAATGGTGGTAAATCAAAAAATCTTGAAGAAATAGGCAAAGACCTTCAATTAAGCAAGGAACGTGTTCGGCAAATTAAACTTACATGCTTTAAAACACTCAGAACTGAAGTTATGATGATGCCAGAAACAGTTTGTCTATTTAAATAATAAGTAAAATAATATTTATATATAAAAAAGTTATAATAATGGCTAAGAAAACAAAGAAAACAGAAGAAGTTATTAACGAGAATAATGTTAATGTAACTGAGGAAGTAGTTAACGAAAATGCTACAGAAGAAACAAATGAAACCCCAGAAGAGACAGTTGTCGATGAGACTACAACAGAAGAAACAAATGAAACCCCAGAAGAGACAGTTGTCGATGAGACTACAACAGGGGAAACTAACGAAGTTCCAGAGGAAACAGTTACTGAGGAAGAGCCACAACCTGTACGTAGACAGCGTGTTACTTTAGAGTGGAACGGAATGCTGTATGATTATTAAATTATAAAATTATGGGTACTGATGCTTGAAAAAATATGGAAAATGATATAATCAAAAAAATGACTAATCGCATTAAAGATATCCAGTTTGAAGAACGTAAGGAAAGAGCTACCGCTAAACCTTTATTTGAAGAAAACGAGGATAAATCTAATGCAGGACATGCAAATAGTTTCCCAATTAAGAAGTCTACTCCACAATTCGGTGATGTACGTGTTACACAAGAAGAAACATTGCGCAAAACAATAGCTGAGAATATCAAACTTTCAGAAGATGCACTTAAGTATTATCCTGATGCTGATGACTTAACATTGGATGGCGAGATAGGTGCTTTGAATTTGCGCTTTCAGTTTAGATATAATGACCCTTCTGGTGATGGGTGTTACATTTGGACAGACGGACTTCAGTTGACAGAAACTAATGCAAGAACACTTGGAAAGATACGTGATGCTTTTGCAAATTGGAAAGATTCTTTGACCCAAAATGGAGATTTAATGGAAAAGTTGAAGAATGCTTCTAAAAAAGCAAAGTATGAGTAAGAATATCGTTAAAAACCTCCTTCCTAAAAGGGGGTTTTTCGGTTTTTATATATATTTATATAAAACAGAATATCACAATGATTAGCGACAAAAAGTTACATAAAATCATACAGGAAGAACTATCTAAAACAGAAGTTAATTCTATGATTGATAAAAAGATTAATGGTTCATTAGATTCAAACGATTTTAAAAAAGCCGTTAAAAAAATAAGTGCTGCTGTTATAAGTGAATTATTTAAAACATTATGGCAAAGAAATAGCACATGGGTTAGTACGATAGCACGATAATGAAAATTTATATACCTCAAAATAAATTACAAGTATTAAAGGAAAGCATTACAAAAGAAGTAACTTTCTTTGAATTTTTTAGAGATGTAAAGAAGTTTCTGAAAGAATTGCTTGAAGACCCATTCAATGCTGAAGTAACAGGTGTTTTAAAAGAGAACGGAATAGATAATAATGAATTAAAAAATACGTTACTCAATAGAGGAATTATAAAGAAAAAGGAAAAAATTGATGAACCTTATGATGAAGTTAGTAAGAAAAAGAAATCAATGTTCCATGTAACTTATAATGTTCCCAAAAAGAACTTTGAACGTAAAATACAAAGATTATACACATATTATTTTGAGAGATGAAAAAGTTATATACTTTAACCGAAAATGACCTACATAGATTAATCAAACGTGTAACAAGACGTATGATGAATGAAATGGATGGTGGTATTGGTGGTGGCGCTACAAGTACCATGACGGTAGGTGTAAGTTCTGGTAACGGCAACGGAAATGGGTACGAATACGATGCACCTGTTAATAGTGGACAGCCATTGAGAAGAAAGTTTTGGACAGCTGGAAATGAGGAAGATACATGCGAAACAGCTGGAAGTAAAAAAGAAAAAAAGAACACAAATCAGAAATGGAAATAAACTACAATGACTATTACTCAAACAATGATGTTGTTAAAAAAATACAAGACATTGATAAACAAATAAAAGAGGAAATAGCAAATGGTGAAGATAACGAAAAATATACCAAACTTATGTTTGAACAAATGTTGAGAGGACTTCACTTGAACAGTGGTAATATAATATAAATAAAATATTTTTTTATGAAAACATTTAAAGTAGGCGAGTTAAGACGTGCCATCAGGGAAAGTGCAGGAGAGAAGAATGAATTTAAGCCTGTTTTTGGTGACAACGTACCAAACGAAGATAAGAAAATTAATGACAAGGCTTACAAGGACATCATGAAAGATACAGAGAACTTCAACAGTAAGGTATCTAAAAAAGAAAGAACGAACTATGATGGAGGACGTTCCAATGATGATAATGCAAGTATGAGTGATTTACGTTACGATAATATATCAGAACCTTTCTCTAAAAGAGTAAAAGCACAGATGAAAGGTTATGCTTCAGAAGAAGCTGAAAAACTCCATAAAAATGATGAGTTTGGAAATGCTACTTTTGGAACAGAAGAGGATGAAAAGAAACGTAAAGAACATGCTGACAAATTAAAGAAAGGTAAGACTACTGCTACTGAAATAGGTCTTACTGGAAGCAAACTTGACAAAAAAGAAGTAGAAAATTTACAAAAAACTGTTCACGAAAATAAAATTAAAAGATTAACGTTCCATAGAGCATTCTTATCAGAAAACCATATGTTATCAAATATTCCTGATAGCATGAAAGTTGAAAACAACCGCTTCATTATGAGAGATTCTAATAATACAGAATATCTTGTAGAATGGCATAATGAAGGTGCGGATGTAAAGAAGAAAATGGGTGATAAGATTATTAATGAAGAAATGAATCATATTAAACATTTGTTTAATTATAAGTGTTCCGATTATAACAAGAATAGTACCCCTAATAAGAGACTAAACGAGACAAAAGAGTTTGATGATATGCTTGATAAAGCACGTAAACTTATGAAATAATCTGAACATAAAACAATGTTTTAAAAATGAACAAAAATGAAACTGGAACATTGGGAAAGTGGGACAGTATAGTAAATTATATTGTCAAAACTATCCAATGGATTGGACATGCAAAAGTTAGTGAACTTGCAAAAATATTATCTTTCTTTACAATCGTAATACTTTTATCAGGTGTAGGTTGGTGGGTCTATAAAATAGGTAATGACCAGAATACTCTTAATAAAATGCTAAATGAAATTGTAAGGAAAGAGAAAGAAGATGAAGCTAATATGAAAATTCGTGATGCGGTAACACCACAGATAAATAACGAATTAAAAAAAATTCTATACACAAGTAATGCTTCAAGAGTTGCTATATTTGAATTACATAACGGTAAGGAAAATGCAACTAATTTACCATTTAGATATGTAGACATGTCTTATGAGGCAATAAACGAGAATGATAAAGATATAAATTTTGTAAGTGATAGATTTCAAAATATACCTTTAACTCATTATCAAATGCCTTATTATGTTGCTAAGAATGGTATGTTTATCGGTACTACAGAAGACGCAAGAATGATAGATTCAAGGTTTGCTGGGGTAGTAGATAGTATTGGTGGTAAATATATATCAAGTGTTATACTTAAAAGTGGTGGGCGTACTATTGGTTTTCTTTGCCTATTTTTTGATAAAAATTTACCATTAAGGAATAAACCCGAAATGAAACAAACTTTAGAAAAATTAGCAGATATAGTAAGTCCATTACTTGATTTAAAAGTTTTAAAATTAGAAAAAGATAGATATAAGACATGGTAAATAAAATAAAATGCTTGATAAAAAAATATTGGTATATCATTAGTATACTATGTATTACATGTTTACTAATTGTTTTAGCATCTAATTGTAATAATAAAATTTCAAAAAGAGATAAAGCATTAGTTAATGTTGAATACACCGATAGTAATGGTACTTATCACAAAATATATCAAGAAAAAAAGTTCAAAGATTTAAAAAAGGAAAATAAAGACCTATATGATTCTTTGAAAGCATACAAAGACCAAATATCATACTTGACTCAATTCAAATATCAAAAAACTTATAATACAGGTAAAATTACTAACAAACCAGTTAGAGAAGAAGTAGAAAAAGTTATAAACAAAAAAGATACTGTTAAGGTATACGAATATAAAAGTCAAGACAATGATAGTTTATCTTATACTTTGAAAATAGGAAGTATATCAAGACCAGAATGGTACGAACTTAAAACTACCATCAAAGAGAAATTTACATTGGTAAATAAAACTGCAAGTGACGGTACTAATCACCTGACAATAGATACATCTAATAAAGGTAACATAACAGATGTAACCACTTATAAAAAGAAAGAGAAGAAAGGTTTTTGGAAACGGTTTAAAGCAGGACCAAGCGTAAGCGTAGGATATGACCCAATTCATAAAAATATGGGTATGACTATTGGAGTTGGAGTAATGTTCGATTTAACAAAATAATTTTTCACGTAAAAATCCTTAGATTATATATTGAAAATCTGAGGATTTTTTTTATTTTTTATAAAAATTATTTATGGTAGTAAACGGTTTAATGTATTTAGAACTCTTTGTGTTCATACTTGCATTTTTAGAAGTATTCAGAGAAATATTCGGAGTTATAAAAGTAATAAAAATGAGAAGTGGTAAGGTTGAAATTACAGGATGGAGATTAACATATTTAGGTTTTTCTATCTCATATATACTAACCATGATTATTCTTGGATTTTAAAATAATATAGATAATGTTACAAATAGAAGAATATATTAAAGAATTAGGGGACTATTTTGAGGGTATTGAACGTTACAATAAAGCCTTAATAGTTAAAGTACTTTTCCCAAATAAATGGGGGGTATATCCAAGTGAAGATGAACGTATCAAACCAGCACAATCGGAAACAAATCCGAACGAATATTTCTATTATGCTGATTCAAATGACGTTAAATTGGAAGATATTTTTCAACTCATTATAGAGACGAAAAATATGAATGAAAGCGTGGTAAATAAAGTTCAACTATTAAAGACAAAAATAGAAGAACTAAAAGATTTCTTTAAGGATAAAACAATTGAAGAACTGGAAACATTGAAATTTGTAACCACAAAACCAAAGAAGAAAAGAAAAAAAACAACAAAGAAAATAGATAAGAAAGAAGAAACAAATCAAGGAAATGAAGAATCAGTAATTAATAACACTGAACCAAACGAATTAGAAATAACCGAAGATAAAGAAACAGAATAATGACACTTATAATTTATATTTTATTCGCATACGGTCTATCAAACATGCTTGTGTATGCAAGTGGACCACTTGATATTATTGATATATTTAGAACGGCAACAAAACGTTATTTGGGACCAATAGGTAATGTTTTTGATTGCATGATGTGTACAAGCGCAAATGTAGGATGGGTAACATCATTACTAAATATTTTCATATTCCCTACAGTACCGTTTACAGCAGGAAATATTATCTTTGGTGATAGTTTACCATGGTATATTATTATTTTCATTGACTTATGCTTTACATCTGGTATTGTATGGCTTTTAAATAGCGTACAGGAGGCGTTAGAAGGCAATGACTAATAATGGTAGCTACGAACTAAATAAAGAGCTTAGAGGACTTAAAAACGACCAAAAAATGACCGAAAGAAATATTGCCCAACAGCAGGAAAATATCGCTAATAAATTAAATGGTGCAATGGGTAAAGATATGATGGAAGTTATAAGTGGTAAGAAGAAGATAACCATTTCTAAATGGGATAAAGTCAAGTTCTCTTTGAAACGAATAACTGATAAAATTTTTGAATTTTTCTAATAATGGAACTTACATTAAATAGTTACAAAATATTTGAATTAGGTAATCATATATCATCATTCCTTCATGATTGCGGTATAACAAAAGGTGGTGTACTCAATATAAAAGTTAATAAAGAAGAGTTGAGAAAAATAGATGAAGACCTATATTATAGACAAAATCCAAAAGGAGAAGATTTTATTCCATCAGATAATGAAATTCAAATCTCTTTTCCAAACGTTTCTATGATTATACAATGTGACGTAAAACCCACAAGTCTTTAGACTGAGTGTAGTTCATACAAACAGAAAGCGACAACCATTTAGTTCGTCGCTTTTTTAATTTCTTGTTTTTGTCCTTTTAACTTTTTCTCTATCCCAACCAGTTTTTTCTTCAATCTTATTTATCCATTCACCCTTTAACTTGCTTTTATTTAAATCTCCACAAAATGCGATATAACGAAATTTCTCATTCTCACATTTATCCTGTATAGTATTATATAAACGTATACAGTCTTTTTTATTCTTTGTAAGAACTATTTCAATATTTCCATTGGTATCAATAAGTAATTTATTGTTATAAACTAATATTTGTTTAAAATTATACTTATTCTTTTTATCCCTATAAATCAAATTGTCAAATACCCATTTAAAATCTTTACGTTCAAATAAAGGGTGATAACCATATACCCAAAAAGTTTCTTCTTTGTCGTAATCAGATTTATCAAATACTCTCCAAGAATTATGATTTGTTTCGTAATTTATAAACTTTCCATACTCATCTCGTAATCTTACAACTTCATTAGTATTAGAATCATTATACTCTATAATGAATAATTCATATTTAGTTTCAACAAGTTTCTTATTTTGGTGAGTCCAACGAACTGGGAAAAGTACTTTATTACTTTTACTCTTTAACTCTTCAAAACGACTGTAAACTCTCTCGATATTACCACACCAGTATATATCATCTATTTGTTTACCATTCTTAGTTAATATAATGTGATATTTATTCTTCTTAGGCTTCATATTATAAAAAATAAGAATTAAATGAATTTTTTCGATAAATATTTTGCTAATATTAAAAAGAATATGTATCTTTGCAATGTTAATTTAAAATTTTAATAAATATGGGCAAGAAGATATTTGCTACAAGTTCAGACATCGTAGAGATTGCTGAAGAGAAATTCCAAGAGACTGGTCTTGCATCAGTAGGTGTTAGACTCAATGTCATGTCAACAACCAAGGCTAATAGTGTTGTAGAAGTACGACAGATTGGTGCAACAGAGAAGTTTAAGACAAAGAGTGAGTCGGGTATTAATATGATTATCTATGAGGATGCATTTGATAGACTTTCAGATAAGATGAAGGAAGACCTTATTGAGGGTGCTTTATCAAAGGTAAGCTATGATTCAGAGAAAGACCGTCTTACAGTAGATAATAGTCAGTATGGAGAAGTTCTTCGTATGAGACTCAAACATGATGACTATCTGGACACTATTGAGACCTCTTTAATGACTATTGAAGATATTGCCGAAGAGGAGAAAGAACGTAAGCGTGAGGAGAAAGAAGCGAAGAAAAATAAAAAGAATATGCAAGCATAGTAATCAATGGAACTGTTATAGTCAATTATATAGCAGTTCCTTTCATTCATTTAACCAATACAAAATACAATGGAAAAGAAATATAAACTTTTAAAAGATGATTATATTGACTTTCATTTATACTATGATAGTGAACTTGAAAGTGAAGTGCAAGAAGAATATAGACTTTATAGAATACAAGCATTACGTGACTTTGGTGATATAAAGAAAGGTGATTTAGGAGGATATATCCAAACCCAAAAGAATCTAAGTCATAGTGGAAATTGTTGGGTATATGATAAAGGTATAGCTGGAGATGGTTCTAAAGTTAAAAATAATGCTAAAGTGATGGATGGAGCTATTGTGAGGGGAGGGGCTGTTGTATCTAAGAATGCAGTGCTGACAAGGCACGCTAAAGTTGGATACTCTGCTATAGTTACAGATAATGCTGTCATTAAATATACTGAGATTTATGGAGAAAATGTGGTTAAAGATAATGCTGTTTTGATTCATGGTGAAATAAGGGGAAACTTAGTTGTGAGTGGAAATGCTAAGTTATCTGGTGGATTTAACTTCTTTGGTTATAAACAAGGAGAAATTGGAGGAAATATAGATTTAGAATTTAGTACGATTAGAAAATCATTCTGTGATAAATTTGAAACAAATGAAGAACTGTTGAACTATATTAATAGTTAAACGAATAAAATAAATAATGGGTGATATAAGCTTACTAAATAAAATTAAGGACTTTAAAAGTCCATGGTGTTATCAATATCAAAGACGTTTAGATACTTTAGAAGAAGATAAAGAAATACTTGGCTGGACTGATGAAGATATTAAAAACATCAATCTTGACGAATTTGAATTTTCTTTTATTACCACCAAAGAAGAAAAAAAAGAAGCAACATATTTTATCAAACGTTATGAATGGCTTGGTACTGTAGGTAGTTATCCAACACATTGGTTTGCAGCACGCTATAAAGGAATTTTAGGTGGTGTAATCATTATGGGTATGCCAAATGCTTTCAGTAAACTTTTAGGTGAAAAAACTAAAGATATAGAACGTCTTATCGCACGTGGCGCAAGCGCATCATGGACACCGATGAATCTTGGAAGTAAGTTCTTAATGTGGTGTATCAAGTGGATGACTAAGAATACACAATATCGCCTATTTACCTGTTATAGTGACCTACAAGCGAAAGAAAATGGCTCTATATACCAAGCACTCAACTTTTATTTTTTAGGCGCTGGAAGTGGAACAAATGTAAGATGTGTTAATCCATATAATCCAGAAAAGATTATGACGGATAGAGCTTTTAGGTCAAAAAGTTTCTACAAACGTTATGCTAAAGACCTTGGAATAGAATGGCAGAAGAACTGGTCAAATAGCCAACGTATGCTTTGGGAAAATATCCCTGATGACATTGAAAAAGAATTAAGAGATTATTCCAAAAAGATGTTTTCCGAATCTGAAAAGATTTATTTTCCATCAAAATATAAATACGCTTTTATTTTAGGTAAAGATAAAAGAGAAACGAAACGTTTGAGAAATGAATTTTTAAATAAAAACAAAGTATATGAGTACCCCAAAAGAGAAAAATAACGAGATTAAAATCGTGAAAAGGTTAGACCCTAAATATAATGAGGTAGGAATAACCGATTTTAAAATGACATATTGGCAGGAAGCTAACACAATAGATGGTGATGAATTGGAAGGTGAAAGTCTGACATTAACTATGATAAACGCATTAGTTGATGAGAAAAGTTGGTTCTTGAAAATAGAAACTGGTAAAGGTGGATTTTCTATTAATAAACCCGAAGATTTACAAGCCATCTTAAATGATTTCTATAAAAGATTTAATGCATGACAAATTTGTTAAAAGACTTTAGAAAATTTGCTTTAGATAAAACAAATGTAAAAAGAGATAGTTTGGATTATCTATCTAAAAACATGACACCATACATCCTTGAAGAAAGAAAATTAAATGTTACACAAATGGATGTATTTAGTCGACTTATGTTAGATAGAATTATCTATTTTAGTGGAGAAGTTACACCAGAAGTGTGCGATATGGTAAATGCACAATTATTATATCTTAATAATTCAGACGGTGATAATGGAAGAGATATACAGTTGTTTATAAACTCTCCTGGTGGTAGTGTTGTTGATGGCTTATCAGTAGTTGACACTATGAATTTTATTGATTGCGATGTTTCTACTACTTGTATGGGTATGGCAGCATCCATGGGTTCTGTATTGCTGAGCAATGGTACTATCGGAAAGAGATATGTATTACCACACTCTCGTGTTATGATACACCAAGTCAGTAGTAGTATGCGTGGAACTGTTAGTGATATGGAGATTGAATTTGCAGAAACACAAAGATGTAAGAAAGATGTGTACAATGTACTCGCACAAAATACAGGACATACATACGAAGAAATGGAAAAACTATGTGATAGAAACAATTGGTTTATTGGTAGTGAAGCCGTTGACGAACTACATATTGCTGATAAAGTAATCGAATGCAATAAATGATAAGATTCTGGCAATAAACGTTAATTATTGCCAGAATCCAACTATTTATAAGAAATAAAGTTTTTATGAAAAAGATAATAAGATTAACAGAAAACGATTTACATAGACTCGTAAAAAATACGTTATCTAAAGTTATCAAAGAAAGTAACAACGAACCAATTGATATTACAGAAGGGGTGATTTCTTCTATTTGGGATTCTAACTATGACTTTGATAGATGGGAAGACGGATGGCATAGAGAAGTAGATTTTGCAAATGAAGCAGGAGAATCATACATATTAGATATATATATTAATCGAGAAGTAAAACCAGGACTGAAGAGTCATGATTACGATGTACCTGACGACCCAGATGAAATTAACGTAACCCTTGATATAGATAATATACGAGCTTTTGATGCTGACGGAGAAGAGATATATCCAATAACATTTAATGCAGAACGTATATTAGATAGTTTGTATGACTATGTTGGTTAAATAACTGTTAAATAAAATATAAGAAAAAAATAATTTAATATTATGGCTTGTGCATGTCAAAAAAGTAGAGTAAATAGTGGAGTTCCAAAGGTTAAGAGAACTATTACACGTCCTACTTCACCTATCAGAAATGGAAGTGCTGGTAGAAGACGCATTGATAGAAGAGTTCTTAAATAGTGTTAAAACTATTAGAAAAATTTGCAGGAATAAAACTTTTTTACTACCTTTGCAAAAGAATTAAAAACATATCAGATATTGGTTGAAAATTAAACTTGATAGTAAACTTTTAGTAGACTTAATAGAAATAATTTAAACTAATCTGATATATGGCTCGATGGCGAAATAGGTAGACGCATTGGACTTAGGTAAAAAAAATGCAACTAAATTTAATTTTTAATTCGTTATAATGGTAGACATAAATTATAGTAAATACAAAAAGCTTTCATGAGTAAACGAAAATGGACAGACGAACAATTCATAAAAGCAGTACAAAACAGTAAATCATATGCTCAAATAATAAGAAAACTTGGGCTAAAGGTTGCTGGAAGTAATTATGATACAGTTAGGCGAAAAATAAAAGAATTAAATTTAGATACTTCACATATGACTGGAAGAGGGTGGAATGTAGGAGAGAATTTCCATCCGATAAAACCAGCGCAACCACTAACATTAATACTAGTAGAACATTCTACTTTTACTAATACAAATAAACTTAAAAAAAGACTATTGAAAGAAAATGTAAAACAGTATTATTGTGAATGTTGTGGGTTAAAGTTATGGCAAAATAAAGACATTCCATTAGAATTACATCATATAAATGGAATTAAGAATGATAATCGTATTGAAAATCTACAATTATTATGTCCAAATTGCCATGCGTTGACAGACAATTATCGTGGGAAAAATATAGGTATGAGCACACACATAGGAAACTAGTGTGTGAATGTTGGCTAATTCGGCGAAGGTACGAGCCTTAAATCGTAATAACGCCGAGCTAAATTCAGAAAACTGATAAATGTGTAGAGACTATATACCAACCTCCTAAACAGTAATGCATGGAGAAGACATAGTCCACGTGTTTTGCATTCACGAGAAACTCCATTATTCAGAAATGAGTGTACGGGTTCGAATCCCGTTCGAGCTACTTTTTTGTTTCACATTTAAGCAAAGACAAATGGGAAAAATCATTGTTTATAACTGCAAAGAAGAAGACCATACTTCAAAACCAAATAACTTCTATATAGGAAGAAGTAAAAATGGAAATCCACTTGGAAATCCATATACATTTAATGGTAAAAGAAGTAATCTTGCTAAACTAACATTCAGAACACGAGATGAAGCAGTTGATGCTTATCGTAGATACTTTGATAGTGCTTATGGTGTAGACCCATATCTTACACATGATTTTGATGAGATATATGAACACTATAAAAATGGAGAAGATGTGTATCTACAATGTTTCTGTAAACCGTTAAGATGTCACGGAGAAATCATAGCTGAAGAATTACAGAAAAAGTTACTTAGAGAAAAAATGAAAGAAATAAAAAGAAATGCAGAGAAATAATTCTCTGCATTTTTCATTTTTAAAAGAAAGGGTTATCCTTTAATGAAACAATTATATTATGGTATTTCTTACATACTTCAGTGAATTTATCAACTTCTTCTTTACTTAAATTAAACCATTCATTTAAACGATTATATTTCCTATAATGTCGATGTAACATCTGTTCCAACTTAAATGGTTTATCACATTCAAAATAATTTGCAATTAATAATTTCTCAGAATTACCAGTTTGTAATTCCTTTAAACGTTCATTGATATCATTTTTACGTGTTGAACCTATTTTGTAATGGTTACTATCATTTTCTTCGGTAATTAGGTAAACAAATCCCATGTTTTTATTAAAAAGTAGTGACTTTAGTTAATTTATCAATATATTTATTAAAGAGATATTAAAAAAATAATAGGACATTTTTATGTCCAATAATAATACTTTTTAGTAAAATATAAACATGACAAGTAACGTAAAAAGGCATGTGCAGCTGCCAAGAAGCTCACAGAAAGGTAAGAAACCTACAGCAGAAGATTTAAAGTATGGCGAAATTGCCGTTAACTTTAATGTTGAAGAACCATTCCTCGCAATGAAGGGAAGTGATGATTCAATTATCACAATGGGATTTAAAGATGGTAAAACTGGACCTTGGAAGAAAGGCGAAGGTGATTATTCTGCAGTGTTAGATAATGGTACACCAATCAGTCCGAGTGATAAGGTGAATACTGCTACGGGAATATATGCTATAGCTGAGGGTGGTGGCACTAAAGCAAGTGGCGATTTTTCTCATGCAGAGGGTAATGAAAGCAATGCTAAAGGTAAATATTCTCATGCAGAGGGAAATATTACTACAGCAAGCGGAGAAATGTCTCACGCTGAGGGTGGTGGCACTAAAGCAATTGGTAGTTGGTCTCATACTGAAGGTGCTGGTACCGTTGCAAGTGGTGACACATCACATGCTGAGGGAAGATATACAAGAGTTAATGGTACCAACTCTCATGGAGAAGGAAATTATGTACAGGAGTTAAAGTTAGTTAAGAATATTGCAATTGGAGATACAAAAATATTCATTAATAATACAGAAATGTCACTACCTATTAGTGATGATTTTATCAAAAATTGTTATATTATCTATGATAATAAAAAAAATAAGGTAATATCATATACAGTAAGTGATTATAAACCACACATTTACTTTGAAGATGATGTTTTAGAATTAACTTTAGAAAAATCTTTAGAAAAAGTTTCAAATAATGATGATACTAACAATTTAACTTTTACTTCTGATGTTTATAGACTTGTAAATATAGCCGTTGGACAAATAGATGGCGGACATTCAGAAGGTAAATACAACATCGTATTAGGTGAAGCTGGACATGCAGAAGGTAAATTAACTATAGCTAAAGGAGTAATGTCTCATGCTGAAGGAAACCATACTACCGCAAGTGGCAGATATTCTCATGCGGAAGGAGACCATACTACAGCACAAGGAGATACTTCTCATTCAGAGGGACAAAAGACTAAAGCAAATGGTTTTGTATCTCACGCTGAAGGAAGTGATACTACAGCAAGTGGTAATATATCTCACGCTGAAGGAAGTGATACTACAGCAAGTGGTAATATATCTCATGCTGAGGGAAATTATACTACATCAAGTGGAAGTCAATCACATGCGGAAGGAGACCATACTACAGCAAGTGGAGCTATGTCTCATGCCGAAGGGTATAGTACTACAGCAAGCGGTGATTATTCTCATGCCGAAGGAAATTATACTACATCAAGTGGAAGTCAATCACATGCGGAAGGAAGTACTTCTCAATCAATTGGAATAATTTCTCATGCAGAGGGAAGTCATACTATAGCACAAGGAGAAGCATCTCACTCAGAGGGTGATACTACTAAAGCAGTTGGAACTTCATCTCATGCTGAAGGAAGAGAGACTATTGCTATGGGAGCATCATCTCATGCCGAGGGTAAGTCAACCAATGCAGATGGTGAGTTTTCACATGTAGAAGGCGTTGGTAGTATTGCAATTGGTTATGTTACACACGTGGAAGGTTTACATAGTAGAGCAATGAATTTCACAGATGATGTAGCTGCTGGTAGTAAAGAACTTTATATCATTACGAATGATGAATACCCTGAAGACCTTACATATTACAAGAATTGTTTAGACTTTAAAAGAAGGTGTACCAAAGGCATCAACACGTGCTTCTCAAGCTACTGAAAAACAAAAGGATGGATATTTCTATACTTGGGATTACATATTGTATAACAAAGGTACAATAGGAAACTATGGTGGACATGCTGAAGGTTCCTATACAATGGTTTACGATGATTCAGGACATGCTGAGGGTAAAGCTACTATAGCAAAAGGTAAATCTTCTCACTCTGAGGGTTATCAAACTATAGCAATAGAAGATTATTCTCATAGTGAAGGTACTTCAACAACAGCTACGGGTGTTAGTTCTCATGCAGAAGGACAGAATACTAAAGCGCAAGGTGCAGCATCTCACGCAGAGGGAAGTCATACTACTGCAAATGGAGCCAACAGTCACACAAGTGGCTCTTATACAACAGCTGAAAATGATTCAGAGTTTGCTTGTGGTAAATACAATAAGTTTAATGTAAATCAAATTTTTTCAATTGGTGTTGGTACAGCTGATAATGCGAGAAAAAATGCTTTATATATAACCACAGATGGTGTTATTGGTGGAGATACACAATTAACTAATGGTGGCACTTCAATGTTTGGTTTGAAGATAAATGGTGGTATTCAGGCAAGTGAGGGTATGATATCACCTACCTATTTAAATTCTTCAGACGAGAGATTGAAGAAGGATATTGAAACAATATCAGAAGATGACATTGATAAAGTTAAAAATGTTAATTTAAAATCATATGTATTTAAGTCTGATAATAGCAAACATTATGGTGTTATTGCACAAGATGTTGAAAAAGCAGGTTTATCAGAATTAGTTACCAATAGTTCTGATGGAATGAAATCTGTTGATTATATTTCTTTATTAATTTTGAAGATTTCAGAATTGGAAAATGAAATAAAGAATTTAAAAGAACAGATTAATAAATAATATAAATAAATGCATAACAGGGGTTAATAGTTTTTGCCCTTGTTATGTTTTTTAAATTATGTAAAATATTATGATATGCGCACACGATTTATTTACATATTCAGATGTGGATAATGGTTTCCCTATAGGGGGTATATTAAAAGGATATAAAGGTTTATGGAAATGTCAAGAACGTAATGAAGAACAACTTTACAATTTAGGTGTTAGAGTTTTTGATTGTAGAATCTTTTGGGATGATAGTTATTGGAGAGCGTGTCATGGTATTGTTAACCTAAGAGTAACATTTAATACTTTGGATGACTTATGTAAACATTTTGATGATATAGGCAACGGGGATTCTATCTATAGAGTTATTTTAGAGAAAGATAACAATGGTGGTGAAACAAAGTTTAGAGAGCAGTCAGTTGGTTTATGCGCTAAACATCCTAATTTGTGGACATTATTGATTAGATACAAGACATCTAACTGGTTAAATGATGCAGGTATGGTAGATAATAACATTGATGGGTTAGTTGCTCGTGGATATAATTTTGCTAAATTAATGGCATGGGAAAGACCAAACAGGGAATATAATGTACCACCTCCTAATTTTAAAATAGAGAATATTACAAAATATAGTAGTTTTAGTATAAAGAGTAACGCCACTAATGGTTTTTTAGAAAATGGTGAATTTCATGAACCAAATCCTAATCCAACATCATGGGATATGGTTGCTAATAAAAATTATGTATATTTTTTAGATTACGCTAACTTATTTATTGGTAATGATAGATGTTTAAATATAAAAGAATTATATAGTAGATTTGACCTTAATTATAAAGATAGCAATGTAGATTTAAAAGAGGTTATTACTGAAAGTGATTTTGGGCATAAATTATATAGAATACCAACAAAAAGTGAATTAAAAGAGATACCCCATTTTATTATCAACAATGAAGAAAGATATAAAGATAATCAATTAGTATTCGGTTCAGATATTACATACAGATAAAAAAATCCTCCTATTTTATGGAGGATTTTTTTGGTTATAACAAAAATATTTTGTATCTTTGCAAATGTTATTTAGTGATACATTATAATTTAAAATAATAATGAAGAAGAAATATAAGGATATTCCTGGTATGTTTGAAATAAAAGGTGAACCGAAGATTGTAACCGAAATTCGTGCAACCATATTAGATAAGTTCAAAGATTTGGTTTTTGAAGAAGAACCACATATATATTATTTGAAGAATGACAGAAATAAATTATTCAAATCTGTCACAACACGACTTGGTGAATTTGAACAAGAATTTGATTTAGAAATACAGGCTTCCAAATATGCAGAAAAACATGGTAATACTAAAGATTATTGGAAAGATATTTGGAAATTTAATAATTTAAAGGCAACAACAACAGGTACGTTATGTCATGAATATGGTGAATCTTTAGCATACGTAAATGCTGGACACCCAGAACTTATTTTAGATAGTTGCAAACGAAAATATATTAAAGATAAGAACTGGCTTATTCCAACTCATCCAAAGCAAGAAGCAATATATAAATTTCAATCAGAGCTGCATCCAGATTTGCATTTAGTATTAGCGGAAGCTAAGATGTTCACAGAAGGTATGAAACAGAATTTAGCAGGTACAGCTGATATATTGTTTTACTACGATGACCCAACAGGAGAAAAGAGTGGATTATGTATTTATGACTATAAGACAAATAAAGAATTAATTAAATCATATAATCGCCAAATTGGTAAGACACTTTTACCACCATTTGATGATTATATTGAAGAACCTCAATCGGTATATACACTTCAATTGTCTACATATGCTATACCACTGCAAGATTTAGGTTTTAAAATTATAACCAGAAGACTTGTTTATTTAAAGCCAGATGGGAACTACGAGATTATACCTCTTGCAGATGAATCAGAACGTTTAAGAAAAATATTATAACAATGGAACAGAAAAAGTATACATTAATTAAACCTTATACGGTTGACGGATTAGGGACCTTACCAGAGGGGTCAGATATTATTTTATTTAGAGGACTTGTTTATTTTAACGGTGGTTTGTGTAGCAATTATCATGCACAAATTTTATCTAATCTAATTAATGATAATAAGTTACGAAATGAATATTTGAAAGAAACACCTCCTATTATGAACAAAGTTTAATGCAAAAACCTGAATTACAAAATTCAGGTTTTAATGTTTTTTAATACTTTAAATTTGTAATATAATAAAAAATATTGTACTTTTGCAGTACTAAAATAGTAAGATGTGGATATCATACAAAATATTAATTTGTTTAATGACATAGATAAATACGATGTTATATTAATAGGTACTAACATTTATAACACTTTATCTCAAGGTTTTCAAAGAGATATAATGTTACATTATCCTTTGGTTCATGAAACAAATCTAAGAACTAATTATGGCGATAGAAGAAAGTTAGGTACTATCAAAGAATGTAATGATGGACATCCATTATTTTCATTGTGTTTTATTACTAAAAGTATGAATTTTAGACCTGACATCGAAAAAGATTACTTAGACTATGACGCACTTGAAAGATGTTTAAAATTAGCATGCGTTTTGTATAAAGGTAAGAAGATAGCCACAACTCTTATTGGGGGCAGTAGATTTGATGGAAATGGAGATAAAGATAAAATACTCACGATTATAAAAAATACTTGTAAAGATATTGATATAACAATATATGATTATTATCAATTATCTAAGCAAGAGAAAAAGAAAAAAGAATATGAAGCAGAACAACTTTTGAAGAAAACTGATTATGAAAAGTATCGGAAAGTTGTTGCGGAAAGAAAGAAACGAGAGAAAGAAATAAAGACTCTCAAATGGAATTTAAACAGATAAATAAAAAAATAGATATAAAATATGATTAAACATATAGAATTAACAAAAGACCATGTAAAGTTATTACATTTCCTTTATTGGCAAATTGATGGTGATAATAAAATTTTCGTAGATAGAACCCATCTATTCAATTTAGGTTCTCATTTATTAGAAGATATGGCTATGATTCTTGGTATGCAAGATACTGCAATAAAGGGTACAGAGGAATCACCAGACGGTCGTGCTTTTCCAGAAGAAATAGAGAATTATCTACTTGGATTACATAAATATATTGCCGATAACTTATATTATATATTAAGCCTGATTACGACATTCCAAGGTAATCTAACCGAAGGTAAGTATAAATGTAAGGATAATGATTTGATTTGGGCAAAAGAATAAAGACAAAGTGTCATATTCATAAAGTTCCATCTGCCATTTTGTCTAATTTAAATAGTCAAATATGTTCATAAACTTAAAGATTGGTGGTGGTATTAAAGAACGTTCTGAAAGTACCATCACATCAGATATTTCAATGATATAAAAAGCTTCCCTATTCTTTCTAAGAAAGAAGAAAGTGATTTGCTTTATACAGTTCATAACGGTTCTGAAAGAGAAGCGATAGAGGCAAGAAATAAACTTATCAGTTGCCATCAACGATTTGTTGTTGCATCAGCAAAACGTCAAATGACTCCAGGAGTAGAATTGGTTGATTTAGTTAATGAAGCTAATATTGGCCTAATGGAAGCAATTGAAAAGTTTGACCCTAAGAAAAATAGCAAACTTTTATCTTATGCAGCTTATTATATAAAAAGAAATATTGACCAATTCAAAATAAGTTACGGAAAAGTAGTGCGTAAGAAAAATGGAGAAAGAATTTATCATTCTGTAGCTAAAACGAGAAGTAAGTTAGCACAACAGTTAGAACGCGAACCGACTACAGATGAAATATCGCAAGCTTTAAAGGAAGAATATGATATTACTATAAAAAATAGTAATGATATTAATGAAATAAGACTTACGAGAATTGACAATAATGAAGATAACGAAGAATGTAATGATTCATCATTATCGGAATTGTATGATTTCAATCAGACAACAGCAGATATAAATGATTATAATAAAACAATTAATAGAGAAGAAAAACTATATCGTTCTTCACTAATCATGAGTTGTTTAAGTAAACGTGAACAAGATATTATTAAAGAAATTTATGGGATAGATTGTACTAATAACGAAAGTGATGAAAGTGATTTCAAATATAATTCATTAGCAAAGAAATATGGTTTGACTAAAGAAAGAATTAGACAAATACATAGAGAATCTATTCAGAAAATGAAAGAATATGTTGAAGAACATACAATATAAGATAAAAGGTTGTAACTATACAACCTTTTATGCTATTTAACTGGTATAATTCCTTGAGAAATCATTTTATTAAGTTTTCTTGCAACTTTATATGTCATAGGGCGTTCATGTTTTAGAATCTTTCTTAATTGAGATTGTGCACCCTCTGGTGTATGAGAAGAAAACACTTTTCTTGCTGCAGCTGCTAAATCTAATGTATCCATATTAATCTTAGAAATAATACTATTGGCAAGGTCTTTATTAACTTCAATATTGCTTCGCTTCCAATCATTAAAGTCATAACGTTGAGTACCACCACCAGCAAGTTTACGTGTTTTAATATCCTTCGTCTTTACTGGCTTCTTTTTCCCCTTATTTTTACCTCCAACACTATCAGCAGCCTTATCTCCTTTACGGCTCTTTAAGAATCGTTTAAAAGCATCTAAAACTTCCTTACTAACAGGACGCTTTGCTTCATTAACAAATATATTGTTTATTTCCTCATTAATTATTGAATCTATTTTATTCATTTTCTTTTTAATTTAAACTTTGATTAACATATAATAAATAGTATATCAACAGCGGTTTTAAAGCAAAAATGAATATAAAATAAAAATAAATGTTAATTTTAAAAGATATATTTGGTTTAGTGAAAATAAAATAGTATCTTTGTGACGTAATTTTAAATATATAAGTATGAACAAGGAAGATTTAAGAGAAACAGTAGAGAGATTTCACAGAGAAACAGGTTACTTATTAGAAGTAAGAGATAATGGACTGTTTTTTGATGGCAACATATTTTTAAGAGATGTGGAATTTACAGAAATTCCTGATAATCTGACCGTAAATGGAAATCTTGTTATTTATTTTGGAAATATAAAGAAAACACATAATAGTTTAATTGTTTATGGACACTTCTCTTTGATAGATACACAAATCGAATCACTTCCAGATAATTTAATTATAGGCGGTAGCTTCACCTTGAACGGTACACTCATTAAACATCTCTCAAATAATTTAGTAGTTGGAAATAATCTTGAAATAAGACATGTAAATATTACAAGTTTACCTGATAAATTAATTGTAGGTGGAAACATTGATATGCTTTATACGAATATCACAAAACTCCCTAATAATTTTATTATCGGTGGAAGACTAAAAGTAAATGATTGTGGTAATATAAATCTGCCTGAAAATTTGACTATAGGTGGTGATATGGATTTGTCTTATGGAAAAATGACAGAATTGCCTAATAATCTGACTGTAGGCGGTAATATTGATTTAAGTTGTTCTAAAATTAATAAGTTGCCAGATAATTTATTCGTTTGTGGTTATCTTGACATAACACATACAAATATTAAAAAACTTCCAAAGAATTTGGTTGTTAACAGTGAACTTGATATGAGATATACACCAATTAAAAAGTTACCAAAGACTTTAACTGTTGATGGCTTTTTATGTAAAGATGATTTAACAGAAAAAGAATATTCAAGCATTAAAAATTACCTTTCACCAAAACAAAATAAGATTATTCATGATTTACAGAATATGGCGCTTTTCTGGAAAAGTAATGGAGTTGAATATATTAAAGCTGACGGTATTTTCTCAGTTATTGATTCTCACCATGGTAATGTATATCGTGTACACAAGCTTGGAGGAGAAGATAGACCATTTTACCTTGTTACCGATGGAGAAAGCCATTGGGCGCATGGTGATACTCTTGCGGAAGCCAAAGCAGACCTTATATATAAGATAAGCGATAGAGATACATCTGCATATGAGAACTTGTCTATGGATGATACTTTATCTTACGAGGATGCTATTGCTGCATATCGTATTATTACTGGTGCATGTTCAGCTGGTACAAGAGATTTTATTGAGAATAGGCTACCAAGTCCTCACAAAGATAAGTATACTATTAGGGAAATTATAAAGTTTACTGCTGTTGAGTATGGTGGAGAAAAGTTTGAGAAGTTTTTTGAAAATAATTTAAATAATAAATAAACATATGAATAAATTAATCGAAAAGTTTAAGGAAGAAACAGGGTATGAATTGACAGTTAAGGATGGGAAGTTATTTTATGATGGGAGTCTTGACTTAACTGATTCACCTATTATAGAGTTACCTGACAACTTAACTGTAAATGGTTTTCTTGTCTTAAATAACGCTGCTATTAATAAATTACCATATAACTTAACAGTTAAAAATAATCTTTATTTAGGTTATACAAATATTACAGAACTTCCAGATAGTTTAATCGTAGGAGGAAGTATCTATCTTAACAATACACCTATTACAGCACTCCCTGATAACTTAACTGTAAATGGTGATTTAAACATGGTGGGTACAAAGTTAACGAAGCTGCCTGATAATTTAACAGTTGGTGGATGTCTTGACTTAACTGGGGTACCTATCACAGAACTTCCTGACAACTTAAGTGTTGGAGAAGACCTTGATTTAACTTATACATCTATAAAAAAGTTACCTGACAACTTAACGGTACATGGAAATTTATATCTAATTAATACAGATATCACAGAGTTGCCTAATAATTTAATTGTTGAAAGAAGTCTCATGTTAAACTTTACTCATATAACAAAATTACCAGATAATTTAAAGGTTGGTGAAAGAGTATATTTGCAAAACACACCTATCACAGAGCTTTCTGATAAATCGACTATAAATGATAACATATATCTTATTGATGCAAAAAATACAGATAATTTAAAAGTTTATGGACGTGTAGATATAGGAGAAAAGATTTAAAAAGTTTTTTTGAAAGAAATATGCTATAAAATTTGGCAGATTAAAAAAATATTATTATCTTTGCAAAGTTAATTAAAAAAAAATAAAGATATGTCACAGAATTTATTTATCGAGGCAACAAAGTACAATCAGTATACTTTTACTGAGAATGGTGCACTTACAATGGCTTCAACAGGAAGTGAGTTGGCTAATCAGTTTGGCTTAGCTGGCAATTATCGTGGACGTAATGTTTCAGATGTGTTTTCAGACCAAGAGAAACTTTGGAATGAATCACATGAGTATGCTACACGTTTCCCATTCTATCTTAGAATGATTACACGAAAGATTAAAGTTAACGACAAAACCACTACAGATAATGTACAGAGTGGACAAGGACAGCGTGACGAAACTTTTAAAAGACTTCTGTGGCTTGCGAAGTATCATAAGGACACATTCAATAATAACGTGTGGATTTTGCCTCTTATTGGCTCATGGAAGGATTTATGGACTATCATGTATTATGATGAGTATCTTGAAATCAATGCCATTGATAGAGAATTTATCTATAGAATCATCTATGAAGGACTAAAGTGTGATGCACATGTAAATCTTGTTAAGAAGTTCATGCCTCGCATTAAGTCAAAATCTCATATTAAGACCGATTGGAATAGACTTACAAATAAGTATGCAAAAGAATTTGCTAAGTTATTCTCATTATCATATAAGGAGTATAATCATCTTAAGACTTCTGGAACATCACATGATTTCCAAAAACTGATGTGTTCAAGAAATTATGATAAGATTAATTGGAATACAATTCCAGGACGTGCATTAAGTATGATTACTAATGGTAAATTCTTAGGCAGAGTAATGTCAAGTTTACTGGTTATCCATATGAGTTAATCAAGAACTTGAAGAAACATTGTTCCATTTATTATAATCGAAAGAATAACATTTCATGCCTTCCTAAGTACGTTACAGCAACCATTAATAAGCAGTTTAATGAGTTGATTGAAAAGGGAAAGAATATTGGAGGTATAAATGGAAATGTATGGTGTGCCTTAGATACATCTGGTTCTATGAGTACAGGTGTACACGGTGATACAACAGCATTAGATATATGCCTTTCATTAGGACTTTATTTCTCAACACTTAATACAGGTGCATTCCATAAGAATGTAATTATGTTTGATGATACTTCTAGCGTATTGCAGCTTAAGAGTGATTTCTGTGAAATGATGAAACAGATTCCTGACAATGCAATGGGTGGGACTAATTTCCAATCAGTTGTTGACGAAATTGTAAGAATCAGAACTAAGCATCCAGAGATTCCACTTACAGATTATCCTCAGACACTTTTAGTTGTTTCAGATATGCAATTCAATGCTACAAATAATTATTGGTATAAATCTACAGATGTAGAAAATACTACTAATTACGAAGAGGCTAAGAAGAAGTTGAAGAGTGTATTTCCAGAAGATTTTGTTGATGACTTCAGATTCATTTGGTGGAATTGTGCTTCTCGACATACAGACTTCCCTGCAACAATTAAGGATGGCGGTTGCTATTTCTTGAGTGGCTTTGATGGCTCTATTATTTCTTTACTGTTAGGTGGAGAAGAAGTAGATACCAACACAGGTGATAAGAAGAAGTTAAGTATGGAAGAGTTAATGCATAAAGCACTTACTCAAGAGATTCTTAATTATATTGTAGTTGAATAAATAACTATCAGGGTGGTGTGAGATTTAAATGTTTCACATCATCCATAAAATAAAAGTTCTATGAAAAAGTGGGAGAAAAATTTTAATACAATGGTAAACTCTACCCTACAATATCTAAATGATTATGATATTAATAATATGATTTTAGGTATTTCTGGTGGTATAGACTCAACACTTGTAGCTGCTATTTGTCATGAAGTTGTAAAACGTTCTGATGGGAAAAAGAACTTATTAGGTTATTCTCTTATGTGTTCTACCAATCAATCAGATGAGGTAAAGGTTTAACAAATCATTTTAAAGTGGATACACCAATTGCTAATGGTAATATTAAGGCAAGACTAAGAATGCTGTATCTTTATCATTGTGCTTCAATTCATAAGGGTATAGTTATGGACACTGATAACTATAGTGAACACCAACTTGGTTTTTGGACAATACATGGTGATGAGGGAGATTTTAATCCTATTGGCGAATTATATAAGACCGAAATATATGAATTATGCGAATGGCTTTGTACTAAATATTACGTAAATGATAAAGATATCAGGCAAGCAATAGAAGAATCATATAAATTAACTCCTACAGATGGAAATGGTGTTAAGATGGGTGGTGACATGGCGCAGATTGCACCAGGACTAACTTATAAAGAAGTAGATAGAATACTTTTCGAAATTCAAGTGTTTGGGTATTCTAAAAATAATGATATAATTCTAAAAAGACTTTCTGAAGAGAAATGGTTTGATGAAGATATTGTCAAAGGCGTTATTAATAGAGTTAAAAATAGCGCATTTAAACGCAGACATCGTCCATTAAAAATTGATTTAAAAAGTGGTCAAATAAATCAGCAAAGTTGTAAAGAATAATGATGAATTTAGCACAAATTGAAGAAGTTTTTTCTGATAATAAAATTTCTGTAGGTAGTGTTAAAATAGCATTTTTAATAACTATAGGAGAGTATGTACCATACACGCTTAAAATAGATGAAAATAATTTAGAATATTATTATTCTATTAACGTAGATGATATGACATATTCTCCACATATAGAAGAAATTATTAATCTGTTGAAAGATGACGGATGGGCATTAACAGAAGATAAAAAAGAATTAGTCAAATATATTGATTATACTTCTTAAAAAAATATTACAATTCACATTTTTAATTTAAAAATATAAATAATATGACAAATGTTTTTTCAGTAGGTCGCTTGGGAAAGGACTCAGAGATTAAGAAGACAGGTAATGGTAAG
>QWCL01000616.1_pt1 | contig 28133 bp, 26 predicted proteins | sample 1972551 | NCBI WGS metagenome assembly QWCL01 (sample SAMN09866709, study PRJNA288562) | Human oral metagenome isolate term2_saliva, whole genome shotgun sequencing... | isolation source: mouth | host: Homo sapiens | place: USA: California
GGCTATGAATATAAAAAGCAGGTGATTGCTGATAAAAAAGTAGCGGAAATTGAGAAGGAATATAAGCTAAGTTTTCCGGAGGGAATGGATCTTAACGCGTTGGTGAAGGAGCGCAAAAAGACGATTAATAAATTGCAGAAATTGGAAATCGGCGCAGTTAAACAGGAAGATGTTTTGGACTATGCTGATGAGATGCAATTGGAATTGATGAGCGATGATAATGGCGCGATTATTATCATGGACGGCAATGATTTGGATATGTTTGTAAATCTCATCAACGAGGATTATATCGAGAGTAAAATCACGGGCAAGCGTTACGAAATTAAGTCGAAGAAGCTGCTCGGTGAGCCAGAAGGCGAACCGCCACGGGGCTAAAATGGATCAAGAATTAGCGTTGGCTATTCTGCTGAGCGGTCGGTCGGCGTTGCTGACTGGTGCGGCTGGAACGGGCAAAACTTACCTGTTGAATACTTTTATTGCGCAGGCGCGAAAACGGGGTAAAAAGGTGTCGGTAACAGCGACAACTGGTCTGGCGGCGACGCACCTTGGTGGCAATACGATTCACAGCTGGAGTGGAATTGGTGTGAATGATCATTTGCCGAACAATTTTTTTGAACGATTGTCAAAAACGCGGCGTGATGTGATTTCTAAAACTGACGTGCTGATTATTGACGAGATTTCAATGCTTCACGATTTTCGGCTGGATATGATTGATAAAGTTTTACGAACCGTCAGGGAAAATGATCAGCCGTTTGGTGGTATTCAGTTGGTGATGAGCGGCGATTTTTTTCAATTGCCGCCAGTGAATCGTCCGAACGAGCAGGGCGGTGGATTTGTGGTTTATTCTGATGCTTGGCAAGAACTTCAGCCGGCGGTTTTATATTTGGAGCGACAATATCGTCAGAATGATGAGCAGCTTTTGGAGATTCTGACCGCTCTAAGAACTGGCGATGTTAGGCGACGTCACGTCGAGGCATTGTTGGCGCGCACAGAAATTGAGCCGCCAGATGGTGATATTACAGAACTGCACACCGTAAACGTTGATGTTGATGATATCAATATTCAAAAATTGGCGGAATTACCAGGAGAAGAGCGTTCGTATCAGCAAACGACGACGGGCTCGAAAATTTATGTAGAGAATCTGCAAAGGTCAGTTTTGGCTCCAGAAAATTTAGTGATTAAGCTGGGCGCGTTGGTGATGGCGGTTAAAAATTCGCCGCAAAAATTATATGCCAATGGAAGTATCGGCACGGTAGTTGATTTCGAGCCGCTGACGGAATATCCGGTTGTTGAGTTTCGAGATGGTCGTCGGGTGACGATGGTACCGGATATTTGGGAATTGCGAGACGGAGAGCGCAAACGAGCGAGTATTTCTCAAGTGCCGCTGCGTTTGGCGTGGGCTATAACAGTCCACAAAAGTCAGGGAATGACGCTGGATGCGGCTAAGATTGACCTGAGAAAGGCGTTTGTTGAAGGTATGGGTTATGTGGCTTTGAGTCGCGTGCGAGATGTCTGCTGAGAGATATAGGGACGTGGTCTTTAGGCCTCATTAGTAGTTTCTTGAATAGAGTACTGGAGCTTATTGCTATTGATTCCTTGAGAATTATTTACTATACTGACGCTAAGAACCACCGGAACTAAATCGCCTTAATTGAGCGGTTCGCCGGTGTTCTTTTTATTGTTAAAAGCGTATACTAGTTTGCCTTTCAACTGTAGGCTGGTCTGAAATAACTTTAATTGCTAATCCATTGCCCAAAACTATTAAATAGCGTCGGCTTATACCAACTCAACACTAGGCTTTTCCACAAAAATGTGGAAAAGTTTTTATTTGATGCAAAAATGGGTAAAAAGTCATAAAAAGGGCTTGCAAGTGGGTAGCTGTGGGTAGTATAGTGGAGTCAGTGGAACGAAAGTTGATGGAAAATCACCAACAAAAACAAACATCCACTACAAAAAAACAACTAATCTACCACGGAGGAAGGACGACGTGCAGACAGATTACTTTGAGCGTAAGTTGGACGACAAGCGACGCTTGACAATTCCAGCTGAACTCAGGGCAGAATTTGCGTCAGGCGTTGTACTAACTCGCGGGTTTGGCAAATATCTCCACTTGTATCCACAGCAGATCTGGGATCGGGAAGTGGAAAGCGCTCTAACAGGAAGTATTCTGGATGAGCGGGTTGCCGACCTGAACGTTAAATTCCGACGAGGTAAAACCGCATCGGCGCTCGACCAAAAACAAGGACGAGTGACGATTGAGCAGCATTTGCTCGACTACGCTGGAATTGACAGAGAAGTCGTTGCTGTGCGAGCGGGGGAATATTTTCGACTAATAGCGGCCGAGAATGCGGAATAGTAGATTAGCTAAGCACTTTAACAATTAAAACCTCTCGAGATCAACTATCTGGGTATTTGAAAATGGCATGTGGCAATTTGCTCCACATTAAAAACGGCAACGCACCTTCCTCAAACACCTCCCAAAAAAAACTCCACCTCACACATAAGTCTCTTTGGAAAGCATGGTTGTTACTGACAATCAATAAATTTCCACTCTAAGACAACAAAAACAAACAAAACACAAATACAAAAAAGCCAGAATTAAATATCCAGTTAGGTGATCTCGAGCATTATTTCTGTATAATGGAATAATGATGAGTATTAAAGAACATCCACCACAGTCGGAAGAACTCCAAGCGAGCGAACCGATTCATGTTCCCGTACTTTTGGAGATAACCCTTAGCAAGCTGCAGCCAGTCGAAGGCGAGTCGTATCTCGACTTGACGGCTGGCTATGGCGGCCATGCCAGGGCATTCTTAAATAGGACGGATAATTACTTGAACTCAGTGTTAGTAGATCGCGACGAAAACGCGATTAAAACATTGGGCGATTTGGCTGAAAAAGGCGTAACTTTAATTCACAAAGATTTTGTGAGCGCAGCGCAAGATTTGGTCAAGCAGGGGCGTAAGTTTGACGTGATTTTGGCTGATTTGGGGGTGTCGTCACCACAGCTTGACAGAGCAGAGAGAGGTTTTTCGTTCAGATTTGAGGGTCCGCTTGATATGCGGATGGACAATCGGACGGAAATTACAGCGGCAGATATTGTCAATTCGTATTCGGTTGATGATTTGACGCAGCTGATCATTCGTTACGGCGAGGAAAATCCCGGACGAGCAAGACGAATTGCGCAGGCAATTGTCAAAGCTCGACCAATTCAGGGAACGACTGAGCTGGCTGATCTGATCAAGCAAACCGTTGGTCGCGGTAGCATGAAGCATCATCCTGCGACTCGTACCTTTCAGGCGCTACGCATTGAAGTCAATCGCGAACTTAAGATGATTGAAGAACTATTGCCACTTTTGCCACGCTTACTTAATAGGGGCGGGCGAGTAGGAATAATTAGTTTTCATAGCTTGGAAGACAGATTGATCAAGCGTTACTTTTCGGAGCAAGCAACGGCTGGCTATGAAGCTGAGCTGATTGTTCCAGAGAAAAAACCGGTGTCTGGAGCTGAAGATGTTCACAATCCGCGTAGTCGAAGTGCGAAGTTTCGATACGCCGTGAAAAAATAAAACAAAAAGAAGGAGGCTATTATGCCAATCCACATCAAAGTAGAATTCCAGAATACGGACAAGGCAGAGGCTGTTTCAGTACGCCGCGGCTAAACTAAAGCGTATTCCGGAATATACCTTAGAGAAACCAGCCTGTCTTTAACGGGCGGGCTGGTTTGTTATGCTAAACACAAATATAAACATAAAAGATAGAGACAAATGACAAACACCACCACATTTACTTCACGACGTTCACACGGTCAATTGCGCCGAAATCAGAATTCTACACGTTTTCAGTCTCAGGTCAAACTTGGTCCTGTTGCTCATACAGTGCTAGTTGCATTGATGATTACAGTACTGGGCTTGATTTATCTTACTCAGGCAACCAGTGACGACAACTGAAACGCATTACGCTCAATAGTGATATAATAGGATAAGCAATATGCAGCGGCTTATTCGTTCAAGAACTGGTTGGTTGGCCATCGCTTTACTAGTAGTGATGGCGGCTTTTGTGTTGCGATTATTTCAATTGCAGATTTTGCAATATGGCAAATATACGGAGTTAGCGCGAGCGAGTCAGCAGCGTCAATTTATCATTCCTGCGGAGCGCGGGAAAATTTATATGATGGACGGAAAAACGCCAGTTCCTGTGGTGCTTAATCAGGCGGTCTATACTGTGATTGCGGACCCGCAGTCGATTGACGATAAAGAGCGGAATCAGCTTGTTGATAGTTTGAGGGAAATTGCTGGCGGTGAAATGACGGAAAGTGTATCTGAGCGACTCAGTAATAAAAAGTCGCGTTATGAAGTTTTGGCGAAGAATATCACCAGGACTCAAGCAGAAAAATTGAAAAAGAAAAACTTTGCGGGCGTGCTGTATCAGCAAAGTTCTATTCGAAATTATCCTGAGGGCGAGCTGGGTGCGCACGTGCTTGGATTTGTGAATGCGGCTGGCGAAGGTCAATATGGCGTCGAAGGTTCTTTGAATAAGCAACTTAAAGGTCGGGACGGGCTATTGCAATCTGTAACTGACGTTAGAAACATACCTTTGACGGTTGGAAAAAATAATATGCGAATCGAGGCGAAATCTGGTGACAATTTGGCGCTGACGGTAGATAGGAATATTCAAAGCCAGACTGAATTGGCGTTGAAAAAGGGAGTCGAAGCAGCTGGCGCTACCGAGGGAAGTGTGATTGTTATGAATCCAAAAAACGGCCAAGTTTTGGCAATGGCGAATTATCCGACTTATAATCCGGCGGATTTTGCTAAGCAGAAAAATGGGTCGGTGTTTGTGGATAGCGCGTCGATGGTGCCGTTTGAGCCGGGATCGATTATTAAGTCCTTTAGTTTCGCTACGGCAATTGACAAGGGCGTTATTACACCGTCCAGCACATATAATAATACCGATTGTATTAAAGTCGCTGACCGCACGATGTGTAATGTCTTGAGAGGTTTGGGCGGTCCAATGACGATTCAGGGGGCATTCAATAATTCGCTCAACGTTGGTACGATTACCGCGATTCGAAAATTAGGAAATGGCTCGCAGATTAATTTGCCGGCTCGTCAGACTTTGTATGAATATTATCACGATAAATTTGGTTTTGGCGCTAAAACTGGAATTGAGCTGGGCGAGGCTTCGGGCTATATTTATCCGCCAGATAGCGCTGAAGGAAATGAGGTTCGTTATTCAGCTATGACTTACGGGCAAAGTATGAACTTGACTATGGTTCAGGTCGCGGCTGGATTTTCATCGCTAGTTAACGGCGGTCAATATTACAAGCCAACTATTCTCGTTGGCACAATTGACGAATCTGGCAATCTGAAATCGTCGGAAAATAAAGTTATTCGCCAAACCGTAAGTGGCGGCACGTCATCGCAGATGCGAACGATGCTAACGACAGCGCGCCGATCTTCATTCCTGTCAAAGAGTGACAAATCTGGCTATGAAATTGGCGGAAAAACTGGTACTTCTGAAGCGGTGGTTAATGGTGCTTACACTCAAAAGGAAACGATTGCTACATATATTGGTTATGGCGGTGGAAAAAATGGCGCCGAATATGTCATAATGGTACGTGTAGCGGCTCCGGGAAAAGGGATTAACCTACAGGGAAATCTCCATGCTGGGCCAATTTTTACGGATATATCCAACTGGATGATTGATTATATGAAAATAGCACCAAAGGAATAAATATGGGAATAGCTCTGCAGACAGTAACTAATGAATTAACGCACGTATTTTTACTGAGCGTCGGCGCGTTTTTACTAGCGATGTTTTTAACGCCAATTTATACGTTTTTCGCTTATCGATATCGCTTCTGGAAGCGCCAAAGGTCGGAAAGTACTGACGGAAAAAAGCTAAAGGTTTTTGCCAAATTCCAAGCGGCAAAATTGCGGCGAAACATCCCGACGATGGCTGGAGTGATTGGCGTAATTTCAATCTTTGTGGTGACGATTTTCTTCAATTTAGACCGAGCGCACAGTGAAGTTTGCGCTAATTACGTTGATTGGCGTGGTGCTTGGTTGGTTTTTCTTTGTCAAACTGGGCGTGGCGAGTTTTCACGTGCCGTTTGTGGGCGAGGTGAATATTGGTTGGTTGATTATTCCGTTGTTTGCATTTGCGGTGGTGGCTACTGGTAATGCTGTTAATATTTCTGACGGAATGGACGGGCTGGCAGGCGGGCTGCTTGGCATTAGTTTTGGTGCGTTTGGTGTGATTGCTTTACTGCAACAACATGTTATATTGGCGGGATTCTGCTTTACGGTTGTCGGAGTGCTCTTGAGTTATTTGTGGTTCAATATTTATCCAGCTCGATTCTTTATGGGCGACGTTGGAAGTTTTGCTTACGGCGTGTGTTTGGGCGTTGTGGCAATGTTAACCGACTCTCTACTCCTACTTCCTGTGATTGGCTTGCTATTTGTAATTGAGGCGGGATCTAGCTTGACTCAAATCGTCAGCAAGAAGCTGTTTAAGAGAAAGATTTTCTTATCTGCGCCGATTCATCATCACTTGGAGGCGATTGGTTGGCCAGAAACTAAAGTGACGATGCGCTTTTGGGTTATTGGCTGCGTGATGGCGTTTATCGGCGTGATGCTGGCACTTGCTGGAGGTCATATTGCGTAATTCGGTCGCCAAAAATCGTCAATCTATCGCTCAGCCGGTTCGAAGCCATCGGCCGATGTATCAAATTGTACTTTATATGGGGCTTTTGCTGCTACTTGGGCTGATTGTTATGTATGCGCTGGGGCCGCAACGCGCCAACGTGATGAATTATGCTTACGGCACGAATTATAGCGATACGTATTTCTTTGGCAAGCAGCTGACGAGCGTATTTATTGCCATCGTGGCTTTTTCTGCGTTTTATTTTACACCGTACAAATGGTTTACTGGCGAGAGATCAAAATACATTCTTTACGCTGGATTTGCGCTATGTATTTTACTATTTCTCTCGGGCGCGGTGCTTCATTTGTCATTTGCGCAAGAAACCAACGGTGCATATCGATGGTTCCAGTTGGGCGTACTGGGAAGTTTCCAGCCGTCGGAATTGCTCAAATATGGCGTGCTGTTGTTTTTGGCGGGATTTTTAGGGCGTCGCTCGCAACAAGGAAAATTGAACGACATCCAGGAAACTATTATTCCGTTGGGCATTATTTCTGGATTGTCGCTACTGATGATTGTGTTTTTGCAAAAAGACTTGGGAACGGGAATTTCGTTGATAGCGATTATTTTATCAATGATTTTGGTGGCTGGAATTGATTGGAAGATTTTCAAGAAGATTCTGGCGATTGTTGCACTTTGCGGCTTGGTGATGATTTTTACGTCGCCGCACCGAATTGAGCGCGTGATGACTTTTGTGCAGGGCGATAGTCATAAAGGGACGAGCAGTCAGGAGAACAAGAATTATCACATTCAGCAGGCCAGAATTGCGATTGGTTCTGGCGGGCTTCTGGGGCTTGGAATCGGTAAGAGTGTTCAGGCGACAGGATATCTTCCAGAGGCGACCAACGACTCAATTTTTGCCGTCATGGGAGAAACGTTTGGCTTTGTTGGCTTAATGGCTATATTGGCGCTGTTTACGGCGCTACTCTTGTCAATTTTGCACGTAGCCGCGAGACTTCTGAACGTAACGTTGCGATTAATTGTGGCGGGAATTTTTGGCTGGATTGCTTCTCACGTGATACTGAATATTGCCGCAATGACAGGATTGGCGCCGCTTACTGGAATTCCATTGCCATTATTAAGTTATGGCGGTACAAGTATGTTGTTTATCGCGGCAGCGTTAGGTTTAGTTTTCCAAATTTCCAAATATACGTCACATAAAGCATTAGAGGAGGGTGAAAGTGGCCAAGATCTTAGCGGTCGGCGGCGGCTCAGGCGGACACGTTACGCCAGTGGTAGCCGTATTTAGAGAATTACAGAAAACTGGTGATCACGAGCTTCATTTTTGGTGCGATAAAAAATTTGGCGCCAGCGCACGCGGGATTTTTGCTAAGTTCGACGAGAATATTCCGGTCGATTTGATTATTGCTGGAAAATTGCGCCGATATCACGGAAAAAGTATCTCGTTTCATCTATATCCGTCAATCCTATTTCCAAATTTGCGCGACGGTTTTAAGGTGATGATTGGATTTTTCCAGAGTTTATTTAAGCTTATGAAGTGGCGCCCAGATGTTATTTTCATTAAGGGCGGATATGTTTGTCTGCCAGTTGGTTATGCGGCTCGGCTATTAAGAATTGTCACTGGCGGTGGACTCGGAGCAGGTCGAATTAACTCCGCGATTGTAGCAATTAGGGAGAACCTGCTTTCCGAGGCTTCGGTGTTTTTGATATCGGGAAATCAGCAATATGAAGAAATTCTCAAGCAAACCGACGAACGGGAGGGCTGGCGATTGCAAGCATTTGTTCACAATGGAATGGCGGAAGTTTTGGCGGCGGCGGATATAGTCGTGACCAGGGCAGGGGCGACTACTCTTCTGGAATTGGCGGCGCTACATAAACCGACAATCATCTGACAGGCGGGCATCAATTGAAAAACGCTAAAGTTTACCAGGATGCATTGGCGGCGTTGATAGTTTCCGAAGACGAGTTGGATAAGGACAATCAAATCTTGGCACGAAAAATAATTGGCGTATTAAAATCTCAGAAAATTCTTAAAGGTCTGGGCGATAACTTCGGTAAATTTGCCAAGCCAAACGCGGCTAAAGATATGGCGAAGATTATTCTTACTACAGTGCGAAGGCAGGGTAGGCGAAAGTGAAATTCCCCTTCTCTAAGAAAAAATCAGACGAGAATCTAAGCCGTCGAGAAATCGCGGCGCGTCGTCGGACTGAGAATTACGATGATTTGCCCGCCCAATCGTATCGTAGAAACAGGACGCTCAATAGCCGCCAAACATCCTCTCCTTTGGAAACTTCTGAGAGGCTTGAGACTCACGAATTGGTGAAAAAACGTCGCCGTGTAATGCGGAAAATGTTTGCGACTGCGGTAAGTCTGCTTGTTGTGATATTCCTTTTGTTTCAATTGACAATCAATATTTCAATCCAAACTCCCGACGCAAAAAGTTCCAGCAACGCCAATAAATACGTGGGCGTTCTTAATGAATATTACAGCGCTCATCCAGCGGAGAGGTTCCGGTTCTTCCTCAATAATAATGACCTAAAGCAATTCTTTTTACAGAAAGCTCCTGAGGTAAAAAACATTCGCGTGGAGGGGGATTTTCTGGCGCGATCAGCCGTTAAGTTGACGTTTAGGCAGCCGGTGGCCCAGTGGTCTTCCGGGGATAAGATTTATTTTGTTGATGATAGCGGTGTTACTTTTGAGCAGAATTATTTTGTTGCGCCTACGGTTGCTGTTCGTGATGAGAGTGGCCTGCCGACTAGAGGTGGTCAAGAAGTTATCAATCGTCAATTCTTGAGTTTCCTTGGTCAAGCCGTGTCTGAATTTTCGCAACATAAAATGAATGTTTCAGAGGTTATTCTGCCAGCTAATACTGTACGCCAAGTCTGGTTTAAGGTCGAGGGCAGGGAGACTCAGATTCGTATGACGGTGGATAGGTCTGCTCAAGCTCAGGTTAAACAGGCGATAGCTACTTTGAGTTATTTGGATAATAATGGCGCGAAGCCAGGGTATATAGATGTCAGGGTAGATCAGAGGTCGTTCTATAAGTAGGGCGGTCAACTTCTCTTCTGGATAGAGTAAGTTCTCTTTTTGTTCTATTTCTGTATGGTGTAGAAAATATATATAACAATATAAAAATATGTAAAAGTCAAATAATCGCAAAATGATAAGCTAGGGGAGTAGGGCAATAAAAATATAAAAATGTCAAATAATATAAAATGCGTTGTGGAAAACTTAACGAGCTTACGGCGCGCATACTCAGAGTTTATATTGATGTAAAAATATCAATGTAGCACTCCAGGATGTGTAGTGCTGGGATTAAAAATATTTTTTAAGTTCGTATTTTGTTGGTGTATATTTTTATAAAAGACAGTATGTTTTATGAAGTTGTATGTAATAGAGAATCCCCTAGCCGAATTACCAGAAAAAGTTCGTTTTATAAGGTGTTAGCGAATATATATAGACATATGCATATTCATCTTTGCATGGTATTTATTATTGCGTAAAAGGTACATTGTGCGACATTATAATACTCTCATAAACACGATTACTCTATCGTGTTTGATCAATCAATAAATAACCAATGAGAGGTTCAATACAATGTCTGAAGTACAATCTGACAAACAAAATATCAACGCAACTGCCCTGGTCGATAATTTCGAAATTATCGTTGGCAAGTCCAAAAAAACTGGTAACGATTATTTAGTCGGTTCGTTATTTATTAAATCGCCGATTTCTGATACGCCAATTCGCTTAAATCTCGATTATATCGACGATAACACGCGTGAACTTCTTAAAATGGCTGTTAAGAAGTTTAACGTTCAAGCTCAAAATGACTTTAAGGAAGGAATCAACGACTAGTTCGTTTTTTGTTCGACATGAGACTAGCTGACGCAATAGCACAGGTAATCATCTCATTTGCTCCCCTGCTGATGACTTTAATTGTGCTATTCGTCATTTTTAGCTGGATCCGTGTTTTAATCGATAACATGAGTGGAAGAGGTCTATAATGCTGAATCCGCTCGTTTATTCACGACCGCAACTTCTAGCATTTTCAGATCATGAGTTGCTAGTTCTTCAGTACGAACTACTGCTTGCGGTTAGTTCCCTACTATTTGCAATCATTGGAGTTTTTGTCCTCACGCTTTTTCTTCGCTGGTTGCTCCCTAGATATTGGTACAAGAATAACTTAACTTAAGGAGGAATTAATCGCATGCTGTGGTTCTTATTAGGAGTATTAATCGGTCATTACGTCTTAAATGACATTAAAAGAATTTTTAAGAGGAGTCTTGGAGAATGACAAGTGATCAATTACAAGCAATCTCAAAAGCGTTCTCAGTTTCGCACTTACTAGACATATTTACGCAATTCGCTCCATTTATTCTGAACGTCGTGGCGATTCTACTTGTAGTCTCGATCATCTCGTCTTTGATTATACAACTACGCAATCATCTTATGCTGAAGAAGTTTGAGCAGGAAGAGATTGAACAATATGATGATGAAGCGTATGTTTTAGATCTCGAACACACGATTGATAATTATCAGAATGATGACACTTGGCTCGAACCTGAAGAGGCAGAGTGGCAAGCCCTAGAAGCGAATGAGGAGCATAAACGTATGACCGGAGAGTATTATGTTGATCCACAGGAAATCAGAGATCATTACGCCGTTCGGAAAGGCTGAATACTTAGGTATTCTCGGTCTGTGTGCGATTACGATGATATTGGAATATATATGTTGGATACTGGGGAGTATAAGGTATTATGGAAAAGATAAACAAGTTTGTTTTAATATCGATAATTGTCGCTATTTCAATATCATTCATATTTTCTACAACGTCTTTAGCAAAGTCGAATCTGCCTGAGGTTTTCTTGCGTACGCGCAATCTTAGCTTAGGATATCGAACGTCTGGATTTTTTAATGGCGGTAAAGACGATTACGATCGTAATGTTCAATATAGTTATTATCGCAAACTCTTTTTAGGCGCTGATAATATGCCGTGGAAGTGTTCCGTTCCCCGCTCCATCGCCAAAAATTCGTTCGATAAAGCTGTTCGTGATGGTAATTTAGTTATTACTCAAACTAGTTATTCTGGTTATGTTGTTTTTGGCGATAAAGCATCGACTTATGATGTTGGCTATACGCTTCATTTTTATTGGTCTGAGGAAAAATTACCAACGCAAAAATTAAACTATAATAAGTATTATTCATATCATTTTGCCGATCCGACAAAATTCAATTCTCTGTCTATGACTGTCATTCCTGGCAATTCAGGAGTTCGTTGTGATTGGGGAGGATTACGAGATCAATCTCAGGTCATTCTATCTCAAAAGCGACATGAACCTAATATTGACTCTCAAACTGCAGTCTTCATATCTGACGTTAAATATGAATTAGGTGATGGTTTAGACGGTGTAGATATTGATGACTTATTTATTCCTCAGAATTTTGAAGAAAAATTACAACCAGATTTTATGTGGACGCTCGATGACAAACTCAAGCTCCGCGTAACTTATATGAAAAATGTTAAAGAATTTGAAGATCCGAAATATCCAAAACTCTCTGATTATCTCAAATGGCGTTATGTATTGAGAGAATCAGATGATAAGCGAGCAGACGGTAAAGTCATCGATGATTCAAAAAACGGAATTAATTTTGGCTATCAATATATGTTGCCAGAGAGACGATTCTACAAGCTTGAGATAACTCTCGACGATTCCGATATGCCGCTTGTCTGGAATCCGCGCCCCGATTTTAGCTATATCAAAAAGCGTACATTTTTCATCAATGTTGACGGAAAAGATCATTTTGGTGATACGTTTTCAGGGAATTGCGATGTTGATGGTGTTTGTGTAGAAAATGACTATAAGATTCGATGTGAAGATATGAGCGACGCGCTTGATCGTGTGAGCTGTCGAATGAATGAGCAATTTTCTGGTGGTGTGCTGAACCCGTCGTTGTTAGCAGTTCGTAAATTAGTTTCATCTCTAGCTGTTCCCGATCCACCAAAGTGTGGAATCGACATTCCACCGATTTCTGATCGACGTTTTCAAGCATTCAATCCGTCGAACGTGATTTCTGATGCATGTGTTCGAACCAAGACGTTTCGTCAATCGTTTCCGCTCGCAACTGTCGCAATCAATTTTTCCGCTGCGATTTTCTGGCTCTGGCTGATCGTTCGAATATTTAACAAGCTAACAAGTCATAAAGATGACGATATGATAGGAGAAGTGTAACATGAATATTAACTTCTCTGCCCTGTTTGATGCACTACTTTCATTTTTCATGTTCCCGCTCCACGTAATTCTCACTCCTGTCGATTATCTGCTTAAACAGATCCCGAACATCAATGTCATACCTGAATCGATTTCCGCAATTGTCGGCTACGTTGGCAATATCCCCTCCACGCTTGTTTCTTTAACTGGAATATCCCCTATTATCTGGAACGCGATAATTTCCACGTTGTTGTTGTACTTTGCCGTAATACCTACTGTCAATGGAATTAAAAAGCTAATTAACTGGATAAGAGGCTGATAATATGTCGATTGAATGGAATACATTTTTGAAAAAACGCCGTAAAGAAAAAAGAGGATTCCCTACTGGTACAATCTTTTTTACGGGTTCGCAGGGCGCTGGGAAAAGCTTATCTGCCACCCACTATATCAAAAAGCTTAAAGATCGATATCCAAATTTGTATGTTTATAGCAATATCAAGCTCAGGATAGCGGATAAGATTTTGACTAGCGACCAGATTGCCGATCATATTCTAGACGTAAAAGACGATCGTCCTATCGCGTTCTTTATCGATGAGATTCAAACCGTGCTGTTCTCTGGCAAAAAAGCCGTCTCTATGGAGACATTTAAGGCTATTTGTCAACAGAGAAAGGCCGAAAAAACTATTATCGGTACAATGCAAGAGTTCTTAGACTTAGACATAAAATATCGTCGACAACTGCGTTCTCAGGTGGAATGTTTCAAGTTCGGCCCGATTCAGTTTGAATTATGGAAAGATCCAGAATCTTTACGATTCGATTCGCGAAAAAATGATTACATCGGCAAGACGCGACATATTAACATCTGGAAGCGACACAATGAAGCGTATGATATTTATGACACTTATGAGATTGTTGGTGCCACAATGGATATTGACCCGAATAAACGCGAACAGTATTCAAAACAGAAACCTCAACATGTCATAATTCAAAATCAGAAGGGGTCGGCGCCCATGTAGTAGAAAATAATGCCGAGAAAGGAACTGAACCGATGGGTGCAGAGACTGTAACAAAACTTACAACCGCGTTTAACCCTGCTGGTCTATTGGACACGTTTGTTTCATTCGCGCCGTTTATTCTAGGCGTCGCTGGTACAATCATGGTTGTCGGATTAGTAAAATGGGCAATTAAGACTGTTCGTCGTAAGTTGTCTGGCGGTGTTGCTTAGCTGCTTAACAACTCGCAAAAAGTCGAATCACGCCCTTAATAGGGCGTGATTTCGGCGGTGCTTTTCGGCCCCTCCACCACGGCCAGAAAAGCATTTTGCAGACTTTTGACGCAAGCGTCAAAAGTTGTGCCCCTACTTGATATAGGGACACAACTTGCATACTTTTAACAAAAACTAGGGAGTATTTGGTGGAAAAAAGATTTAGTGAGGAGGGTATTTTTATAAACGATATCGTAAAGGAGTACCCTAACATGTTCAAAATTGTTATCTATCATGACGGTTATTATCTACCGTCCTCAGGTCGTAAAGAGATCAAAAAAATCAATAAAGAGACGCGTCGTCAAGATTCGATTCATCGATCGCTCCGTCGCACAAAAACAACTATAAAAGACATTATGTTATGTAACCGATTCGATTATTGGTGTACGTTCACGTACAATTGCCGATCGTGTTATCCAAAATGCAACAACAACCCATGTACATGCAATCCGTCGACCTGCAAGCGATTCGATATAAATTACACGCGTCGCACGCTTCAAAACTGGTACAGGAATCAGAAGAAGCATTCGCCAAAACTTAAGTACCTTGCAGTCCCTGAGTTTCACAAAAACGGCGCGATCCATTTTCATTGTATGATATCAGGATTTAACGGTCGCTTGCGCGATTCTGGTAAAAAGACTAAGAACGGTCAAACTGTCTATAATGCCGTCGGTTATTACTCAGGCTTTACTGAGTTTGTGCGAATCGGCGAAAGATTCGATGACGTCGATTTTAACTCAGAATATCAACGCGTTATTAGCTATATCAGTAAGTATATTACAAAAGACATGCCGCTGATCCACGGCCGTCGTCGATTTCTGACATCAACAAACTTAAACAAGCCCGTTACGACAGTAAACGGAATTAGAAAGTTTAAGTTACAATCGCTGATTCGCAATAAAAAGCCTGAGTTTATAAATGATCGGCTCGAGATTCAAAAGCATGAGTTTTATGGTAAACTTACTGCTTCAACCAATTTTGAACTATTTTAGTCTTTTTTATTAATATTGACCAAGAGTATTATTATGATTATCAATAATAATACTGATATCAACAATTCCCCCATCGTAAAAGAGTGAAAAATAATTCCATTGTCTAATATTTTAGTTCCGTGTTCCATATTGTCCTCCTGTCCTTATTTTATCATAGAATATGTTGTTTATTTTACACTCTTTTATGTATTGACTAGGTACATTGTGCGACATTAAAACTATATCTAAAACACGACTATTTCATCGTCTTTCTTCGCGATAAATTTATCTCATTTTCATCAAATTCAGCCCACTCGTCGTTGATTGTTTTATAAACCGCCCTATTTGTCGACTTGGTGCGTTTTATGTTGTATATTGGTTTATCTGCATTGGTTCGGATTTATAATTTATGCTTGTATTGCGCAAAATTTATCAATATAAATATTCAGCCGATTCGGCTTTATGTACACTTAAAAATTAACTCATAATTAGTTCGTATTTTGTTCTATTGTTTTTTTAATCGCTAGTTTTGCGAAAGAGCTTGGGTGATAGATTTGCCATTTATTTTCGCGAAAGCCGCCTTCCAGCTTTGCCCTTTTATTTCATGATCCAAAAACATGCTTAGATGAGCCTGAGGTATAATTACGCATCCGTTTACTGCTTCGTGCAGAGTTTTATAAAACGATAATTCATTTGGCGTCATTGCGCAAGATTTTTTAATGTATACGTATTCTTTCTTTATTGGGGTTCTAATTGGACTTGTGCCGTCGTCAGTCCCCTGCCTTGCTTTAATTACCAGAAAAATAATTGCAGCTACTATAGCTATAAATATAAGCGTTCCCATGAGATTAGTTTATCATATGTTGATACTAAATGCTTACGATTTTTCGGCTTTATCGTTGCGGTGATATAATAAGAGTGATAATTTTATCGGAGATATTTATGGCTTTTTTAAATTATAATAAAGATGAAAAGTTGGAATTTAATTATAAGAGAGCGTGTGGATTGTGGCTAATTGTAATAGCGGCGATTATTTCAATAGCTACTTTAACGGGAGGAAAGCAAATAATAAATATGCAGATATTTAGCATTGGGTATGTTATTAGTTTTTTCTCAATCAACATGAATAAAAAGGTGTTGAATAGGTTATCCGATGGCTCTTCGAGTGAATTTCAAAAGAAGGTATCCTTATATGCCGTTATTTTATTATTTATCTTGATGGTTTTGCTGGGCGGACCATTCTTTGCGACTGAAAATTGGAGATTGATTTGGCTGGGGGCACTGATGGCAACCGCACTGCATTTTTTCCCGTATTATTTTGTGCATGGAAAATCAATGATATATCTAGGTCTTATTTGCGCCATTAATGTTTTTGTAGGATATATTTTTACTGATATCTCATTAGAGGTGATAGCATATATTGACTCAGCGATTAAGCTTGTATTTGGAATGTACCTATTATTTTTTTCGAAGCCATAAAAAAGACACCTCGAAAATGAGGTGTCTTCATGCAATGTCAGCTGCAAATCACAACTGTGCAGCCATGCGGAGTAAGTCAGTTAAAATAAAATAAGACAGCCCGCGTTGCTCTAACATAAGAGGGGCGCTGCTGTCCTACACTGTCATATTACCACGACCGTCATTGAAAAATCAATAATATCGCCTTTCGTTATAGTTCCCTAACAATTTAGATATTGATATAATACCACGTTCAATTTGTCAGGATGTACAGGCGTTATAGTTCCCTAACAATTTAGATATTGATATAATTAACGTGGTTGGTGGACAGCAGCAAGCCTCGTTATAGTTCCCTAACAATTTAGATATTGATATAATTTAACAAAATATGAGTTTATTTTTCAAAGAGTTATAGTTCCCTAACAATTTAGATATTGATATAATTCCAACTCGCGCAGTCTGTCAATAACTCTAGTTATAGTTCCCTAACAATTTAGATATTGATATAATTATGAGGGCGACATTGTCTCCTTACGGCTAGTTATAGTTCCCTAACAATTTAGATATTGATATAATACAAAAATTATTAACGATTAACTCAATTGAGTTATAGTTCCCTAACAATTTAGATATTGATATAATCCTTTGTTTTGCCGCGATGCCATAGCTCGAGTTATAGTTCCCTAACAATTTAGATATTGATATAATTGAATTGGGCATCATGATGACTGCACGCGAGTTATAGTTCCCTAACAATTTAGATATTGATATAATCACCAACCACCTTATACTTGTCGAATACAAGTTATAGTTCCCTAACAATTTAGATATTGATATAATAGTCCTGCTTGCTTAAATTGTAACATATTTGTTATAGTTCCCTAACAATTTAGATATTGATATAATTAGACTGAGAAAACACAACATCGAGCTGGCGTTATAGTTCCCTAACAATTTAGATATTGATATAATACCCAGCACTACATCATCATACGTATCGAGGTTATAGTTCCCTAACAATTTAGATATTGATATAATAATAGAGGCTGGGGCTACTATCCAGCCTCAGTTATAGTTCCCTAACAATTTAGATATTGATATAATCCACCACCAGATCAGTTTTCAGGCATCTCAGTTATAGTTCCCTAACAATTTAGATATTGATATAATAAAGTGGTGTTGAATATCAATGTAAAAAGAGTTATAGTTCCCTAACAATTTAGATATTGATATAATTAGGTGTGTAAAACGCTTACGCTGCCACTGCGTTATAGTTCCCTAACAATTTAGATATTGATATAATTGCGCGACCTTATATGTCGTCAGAAGTACGGTTATAGTTCCCTAACAATTTAGATATTGATATAATAAAGGTCTTTCTCGGATAGCTTCTCCTCTAGTTATAGTTCCCTAACAATTTAGATATTGATATAATACTCACCGTTTGAAATTTGCAAGTAATCAGGTTATAGTTCCCTAACAATTTAGATATTGATATAATCTTAGTAAGGTCAATTGACTATACAAAAGAGTTATAGTTCCCTAACAATTTAGATATTGATATAATCGGTAAAATGAACGTAATGGGCTTGGCGCAGTTATAGTTCCCTAACAATTTAGATATTGATATAATATAATAACATAACAAACGTAATTCATAGAAGTTATAGTTCCCTAACAATTTAGATATTGATATAATAACTTCCTTAAATCTCCCTCTGTTATGAGGGGGATTTTTGGTTAGAAAAATGCTAATTGCCCAGCTGGAACGGACTTTTCTTGGGTGGTTTTTTCGCCAGCAATAACGTGCATGTGTGTAAATTGATGCTCTGTTAAATAGAGCAATCGCACCGAGCCGCTGTCCGGGGCGTGCTTCTTAATTCGCATCATATGTTTTTCTGCAACGTCACGATTTGGACATAGTCGCGTATATATGCTGTATTGGAGCATGTCAAAACCGTCGTCCAATAAGAATTTACGGAACTGTGTGGCGGCCTTGCGCTCTGTTTTGGTATTGGTCGGCAAATCAAAAAATACTGCGACCCTCATAAGTTTGTATGACATCCCTTTTACTGGAGGACAATTTTTGGTAGAAGAAGCTTATCTGCCTCCTTTGTCTCTATACATTCAATGAAGCTCTCAACTGTTCGCTCAACCGAATGTCTCACGGTAAACTTCTTACCGTTCATTATAACATAATAATTTAATATGTCAATAGCGAGTTGTCTGTCGTGCTTGGTGAGGCTGGAATCCGGGTCTCCGGTGTGGTGCGGCGCGACGTTCTCTAAAATGTACATATCAACGACAGCGCGATAAGGTTCGATTAAGTCGTCGGCTAGATTGAAACTATTGAGCTCATTGTGGTGAAATAGCCCTTGCGAGGCAACTAGCCCGCGGGCAGCAATATGTCTGGCAATGTGACTTCGCACCATAGCGTAGCCATAGTTTAATGCAGCATTGTGCCAGATCGGCTTGCGGCGTGTAGCGTCGCCCAGTATTTGATCAAAATAGATTCTGGCAGCGATTGACTCGCGATTGCTGGTGTCGCCCGATTTAACATCGTTAGCTAAAGACCGCAAGGTGGAATCGTCTAGCCCGCGAGCTCGCAAGACGTCTGCTTGATTTGTGATTTTACTGATAATAATTTGTTGCCATAGTTGCTTTTTTAAAGGTTGGCTCATGAATAATTGTTGACGCGAAACTTTGGCTTGGCGCGAATGCTGTGAATATGGTAAGAGTACGCTGGCAGGTAAATGCTTTTCGTCGCATATTACAGTGGTTGTTCCTTTTGTAGCTAATGCTGTCAGCAAATTTGTCGTGATAGTTGATCCGTAATTGTCTAAAATTAAGGCGTCAATATCTTCAATTGGAAGAGTAGATTCCATTTCCTGTGTAATTACTAATTGATTATCACGCACACTAAGCCGTGCAGGATTTTCGATAGCTACGACGCGCCAGGCCATTTATAACCACCTGTAGTTATCGCCGAGGATGGCAATGTCGTAACGCTCAATGAGGGTGGCAGATCGGGCTGAGCACGTTAAATATGTGCCGTTGTCCTTACTTGCGCTTGCGTGTGACAGTAAGATCATTTGACCACTAGCCGAACCATATTTCACATAATATCCCTCTTTAATTTTATCGCCAAAGTAGCACCTCACATAATCATTCGGATACAATGAACAGATCTTAGTGAATGTCTCATCTACATCAGTAAAGCCTTTTGGTGCTGGTAGTATTTTTGTTGGCGCAGGCTTATTTTTTCCAACTTGGTGGGTATAAGCTGGTACGAAGAAGTGTTCAATTTTACCTTTCTTGTCGGGCTTTTGATATACGTCAAGTCGCACCATAGATCCGTTGTTAACAAATGCCTTATCGTCGTTGATATAAAATCCGCTTGGTTGAGTCGAATATACTTTGATAGTTGAGACTGGAGACAGCTTATTGCCGTTTTTATCAGTCTTCTTGTCATTTTTATATATAGGTTCAGCGAACGCTTTTTCAGGATTGTCATCGCAAGCGTCCAGTCTTTCAAGTAATTTTTTGTATAGCCACTTGTCCGATTCTTTAAGTGTGGAATTTTTGACATCCTTACGTTTAACTTTTTTGAGCGGCATTCGTACGGTTCTCTGGTCACCATCTTTAACTTTTGGTGAGCGAATTGTTTCTTTATGTGCCGAACCAGTCGCTTTACGGCGTGGCATACGTGAGACGAAAATTGGTTTTACGCTCAATCGAAACCCTTCGTCGTAGTTATCAAGACCTCGCAACTCATTTTGCAGGGTCTTGATATCGACATTAAGGGTCCGCTTCATAACTTCTTTGCCGAAGTCATCCCATGGCTGAGGAAAATGCTTAGAAGATAGCACAAGCATTGCATTTTTACGACGCTGAGCTTTATTGAACTCATCTTCGTCGGTGATTTCTCCGGTGAGTTTATCAGTTTTTTCTTCCATCGTTTTGGCAGTTGCAAGCAGCTCTTTGATTTCGTGGCGTTTGGCGTGCAAGTTCGCTTGCATTATAATCTTCTGGTCAATTGCTGCTACAACTGCCGCATCTTTGGCGTGATGTAGAACGTCTTCGCTACGATCTTTAGCCAGACCCCAACGCTTGCGTAGATACGTTGTCGTTGTTCCATTCGGCGCAATTACGCGCTGTTTTTCTTCACCTTCTGCAAAGTCAACATTTTGGCGTAAATAATTCTGAATAAATCGTGTGATGTATCTAGTATCGTTTAAGGCGCGCACATTCCAGCTGTCGTTCTTATAATCCTGCAGAAGCAGATTTTGCTTCTTCTTCATTGCGTAGCCGTTATATTTGTAATTGATGGCATTTGTGGCCTTATCGTCCGTTTTAATATCGCGCGTCTTATATATCGACTCTACTCTGGTTACGAATTCTTTCCAGCGGTTTTCATCTGCGCCAAAATATTCAAATGGAGTTTTATTGCTCTTTTTCTGGTTTTCCTCTATCAGCACTAGCACTTTATTAGTTATCCCGTCATTATTGGAGCGTGAAAACGGTACGATGTGGTCTATCTGATATGCATTGTCGTCTAGCAGCATCGTGTCAAAATCAATTGGTTTTCCAGAATACGGACAAATACCGTTTTGTTCGCGATAGAGCTTAACCTTAATAATTTGCTGACCGTTAAAATCGGCGTTTTTATTAAGAGGCACGTTAAGTTCTTTCAGGTGGCTGAGAAGTTGCTTGCCGCCTTTAGTTTTTGGCGATGCTTCATATCCATCAGCGATTATAGATTTAATGTCTTCGTTATATCCTTGATTCTCTTCATTTTCTTTTTTAATTGCGTTGCGTTCTTTGAAATTTTTTGCCAAGTCACGAGCAGTTTCAACTTTAATGAAATATGGCTTACCGTATTTGCGTTCAATGGCGCGAACGACCTTCAGTGTTTGCGATATGGCACGTTTTACGACGGGATTGGTGATTTGTTCTAGGCTAGCTGATTGTTTCTTGAAGTCATAACCAGCAACCTCACAGGCTTTATCGTAAGTCATACCATTAAGAATATGTGGTGTGATTTTTTGCAAAGCTTTTATTGACAGATGACAGAATGACCCAAAATTAGTAGCTTTAATTTTGATAATTGCGTTTCTGGCATCATCAGAAATTGGCAATGCATTTAATTCGGCTTTAATTCCTTCATCAGATTTTTGTGTAGTGAGAATGTAAGCGATTTGATTGATCGTTGATTCGTTGTCAATTTTTGCCCAATCTTCTGGTAGATTTTTCAGTGCTGTTTTAATATCATAGTAGGCTTTTAAGCCGCCGAATGCATTTCCCTCTCCGAATTCATCGCCATCCTTTTTCTTTCCGTGTGTATATTTTGGAACGTAATCTTCGCTAATTCCCGCAATGCTACGCACTTTTTTATATGTTAGGCTTTTTTGATTTTTGGCGGCTTCGATAACTTTATTTATCTGCTCTGAAGATAACCTTATCTCTAGATTTTCTCGCTTTGCCTGGCGCTTGCTGGCGTCGCGAGGTATGAACACCAGATGTGATAAGTCGCTTGCCAAGCGAAAAATTTCGAAGCTGTAGCTAGCTCTCGGTGCTCGTTTTTCATTTTCCTCGAAAGTACAGTTCCCGACCATTTTTTCAATCAGCTCTTCAGTCATAAATGGGCGCTGGTACATAATTGCTGATACGTTTACGACATTTTTGTCATCGTCCAAACCGTAAAGCATTTCATTGATCGCTGTATCGGAAACGTTTTTTAAGGCATATCTTTTCTGGACCTCAATAATCTTTTCTAATTCGTGCAAAAAATCACTGCGAGAAAAACTATTAGTGTAATCATCGCGCTTATTACGTTTATGCGACGCAAAGTTTTCATCGCGACTTAGAGCTTCGCCGACAGTTTTATATCCGTTCTCGGCGAGGAACTTTTCATTAGTTTTCAAGGCTTTTGATACGCGGCCACCTTCTTTTTCCGACTCTTCCTCGACTTTACGATTCGACTTAAATCCACGTCGTTTGGCGATTTGGTACATGACCTTGAACAGCTCTTCCGGGGATAATTCCTCGGTGAGCGCTTTTGAACGCAGGGAATATACGTCTAATTTGTTAAATTCGGATTTGTCACTTAAGACTTCTTCGATTCGATCTCTGGTGAGAATATTTTGGTCAATAAAGAATTGCTTCAAGTTATTCAAACGTTGACGTCGTCGTTTTAAGCGACGGCGAGCTGACCTGGCATCGCGGCGAGGTTTGGCAAGCGAATCTCCGTTTTGTGGATCTTCTGGTTTTTCAAAAATGCGCACCCCTAAATCATGGATGCGCTCTTTATCTAAGTCCAATACCGCCCAGCCGATTGAGGATGTCCCGATGTCTAGACCTAGTGAATATTTTTTTGGTGAATATGAATATTTTTGAGTCATGATGGTCCTTTTTGTGAGATAATTTAATGCAATTATACAACCAAAATAGAATATTTGAAAGCGTAAATATTTCACACATAAAAAAGATAATCCGCCCAACAAGTGAGCGGATTAGTGCTTTGCTCCAGTATTTCATATACTTTACAGCGGATTTTTACCGCCAGATTATTATAGAAACCTAGAACAATTTAGATATTGGTACAATCCTTACTTAAGGGACTGTAACTACAGTGTACTCTAATCAATGTTATTGCGCAAGTATTATTTTGGTCATATTCTGCCAGCTGAGCGGCACTGGCACGGTTACCGCCGCTGTTGACATTCTGGTTGGCGAATCTAGTGTTATTGCATTGAATACCTTTTATTTAGAGATGTTATTTTCTGTTTCTTCAGGGTGTATGGACTCGTCTCTGCTGAATCCATGAGGATGTAATGTGGTTGTTCTCGTCATTGACATCTTGAGGATTGTTTGCTATACTAGAATTGTCAATCGACTGGTCAAGCGCATCTGCGCTAATAGCGGAACCTTCGAGTCCGCGCCCAGTCGATTTTCTTATGCCTGAAATATCATAAGCTAACACATTGCCTAATTTATCTACCTCATTGACATTCTGAACTTCTCGTGCTATATTTTCATTAGAAAAGTCGCCCAGTCCCCGTTCGGCTTGTCCACGGGGCGCACCATTAAGGTCACCTGGGCGGCTTTTTTCTTGGCTTCGCACATTACCTTCATAAAGAGTATTTCGCCCTATTATCTGTCTTCTAAGAAATTTACAGGCTATTGATCGTTGACGTTTTGAGGATTGTTTGCTATAGTGGAGTTATTAACATCTCCTCCCCTTAAGAGGTTTATCCTCTGAGGGGATGTTTCCGGAAGAATCCCCACTTAAATCCCGGTAATGGGATTCGGGGATTTTTTCTGTATTATTTGGCTATAATTCACCAACAATCTAAATGCTGATATTCTCTAAGAGTCGCGTTTTACCTTTACCCCTGGCGCCCTAGAGGTGATATAATTACTATAATATGCATGCCGCGGTTCAATCTATAACCATAAAAGTGAGCGAAGTTGATTCTGCTTTGCTTAATGACGCGGATGAGTTGCAGAAATTGTTAAGAAATGTTACGGAATTGGTGGGACTACACTCTTTGGAATCGGTAACGCATCGATTTTCCCCGCAAGGAATCAGCGCTGCCCTGCTTTTGTCGGAGTCGCATATCGCGATTCATACGTGGCCAGAAAGCGGCGTGGCGTATATAGCGATGACAACTTGTAAAATGCTGGATGATGATAAATTGCAGCAAATAAAAGAGTTGGTTGCACGGGTGTTGGGCGCGAAAAATATAATTATGAAAGAAATGGCATTGTAATATGAAACGAACCAAGGCGCGACTTAAAATTAACCAGATTTTGACCGGCAAGAAGACGAATTTGCGAGTTGTTGGCTGTTTGCTTTTTCGTGAGTGGGATGATAAGCGATTTTACTACTGGGAGGAGTGGGAGATTACTGGGCTGGCTGATTATGATAGCTGGGTGGAATATGATCACAGCGATCAAACCGTTTCTCTGTATGAGCCGATTCGTTTCACCCAGGCAATTGATCCAACGCAATTGAAAAAAGGTCAATCATTCACCGTTTCTGAGCAGGATGGCAAGGATCATGTTGTGGTGGTTGACGAGGTTGGAATTGGTGAAATTATGAATATCAAGGGCAAAAACACGTATCAAGTTTTCCCGAAAGAACTGATGGCGTACGCTACTTTGAGAGATACTGGCGCGCCGAAAAACCGTCAGTTGATTACGATTGAGAAGTATAATAATCGCGAATACGACGCCTACCGCAAGGTTCAATTGAGCAACAAAGAACAAAAGGAAATGTTCGGTAGGACCATTAAGCCGATTGACTGGACGACGATTATAGTTATTGCCATATTTATCGCTATTATTTTGTTTGCGTTCATCTTTGACAACAATTCCGACAATAGTAATGGCGGAGGTCACGGCGGATCGCGCAGTGTTTACAGTGGCAGCAGTGGCGGGCTTGGTAAATAAAAGGAGTTATAATGTCACGATCAAGTACGAAAAAACGGGAGCAGGTTGCTTTATTTGCGGCGGCAATTTTGGTAGCAATTGGCGGAATTATTTACGAGCTGATTTTAGGTGCGGCTGCGTCATATCTGGTGGGCGATTCGATTTTGAGCTTTAGTCTGGCAACTGGCGTGACGCTGTTTGGTATGGGAATTGGCTCATTGCTGGTCAATTACATCAAGCTTCATCCAGCGACCAGCTTCGCAACGAACGAAATTATTCTGGGGCTAATTGGTGGAAATTCGGTGATGCTGATGTATTTGGGATTCGTTTTTACGCGTTCACATTGGCTAATTTTTGCCGTCATAAGTTTGGCAATTGGTATTTGTATCGGGCTGGAAATTCCGCTTTTAATGAAGATGTTTCAGGAATTCGGGCGTAAATCTTCGGTGAAATTGTTTAGTAAGATTTTAGCGCTCGATTATTTTGGGGCGTTAATCGCGTCGCTATTATTCCCGCTCGTTATGCTTCCGCATCTTGGTTTGATGCGCAGCGCGTACCTGGTGGCGGCACTGAATATTGGCGTTGCGGTTCTGATTCTTAAGCAAATGAAAGCGTCGAAAATTGTGATGACAATTAGCGTTATTGCAACAATGTTGCTTTTGGGGTTCTTCATTTTTGCGACAGAAATTGAGCACGGAATCGACAAGCGAACGTATAAAGATCCGGTGATGTGGCAGCAACAGACGCCATATCAGAAAATTGTCCTGACTAGATATAAGAATGACACGAGGTTGTTTTTGAATCGCAATTTACAGTTTTCCAGCCTTGACGAAGCGCGTTATCACGAAACGCTGTCCACTTCCGCTTTGTCTTCAGTCGCCAATCCGAAGCGCGTGCTGATTATGGGCGGCGGCGACGGTTTGCTGGCTCGGGACGTTTTGAAATATCCCAGCGTTGATCATATTACGTTGGTCGATATCGATGAGACGATGACTAATCTGGCGAAAACTAATCATCTTCTCACTGATATAAATCAGCGTTCATTGCATGATCCACGCGTCTCCATTGTCAATCAAGACGCTTTCCAATTCGCCTTTTCTACCTCAGATAAATATGATGTTGTGTTGATTGATCTGGTGGATCCGTCGAATGAAAAATTAGCCAAGTTGTATTCCGAGCAATTATATCGTCAAATCGGTAATATTTTAACGGAGCGTGGCGTTATGGTGACGCAAGCGACGTCTTCATTTTTCTCTCCACATGCTTTTTATATGGTGGCAAACACCGTCAAATCATCTCATCCAGAGCGATATGTGACGGCGTTTTCTGTCAATGTGCCGTCATTTGGCGAGTGGGGTTTTGTGATGTCTGCGCCGCAAGCTGAGGTCGTGGCTAGTCAGCCATTACCGAAAAACCTACGATATCAAAACCAAAAATTGCTTACTTTTTTGACTAAGCAAAACGCCATATCGGTGCCATCTGGACCAACTTCTACGTTGGTTTCTCCGCGAATTACCGACGTTTACAATTCCGATATGCGTCAGTGGCGATACGAATAGTTTTTAGGCGGCGGTAGTGCTCTTTTTTCGACGTCGACGCCGTCTTTTTGGCGTTGCTGAATCTAGCGGTGTAACTGTGTTAATTGCGGTTTCTGTAGGTGTATTATCATTGCCGCGAATTTGCAAAACAACTTCGCCGTCGTTTGCTGCGGGTTGCTGCTTTTCCGGTTGGCTATTGACCGCTGGAGCGTTGTTTGCAGGTTGCGGTTGAGGTTTGGCTGGTTGCTTTTTTTGGTTGCGAACAGGCTTTATTGCGGCATCAATTTCCTTCTCGACATCTTCCCTATTTCGCGAATACATGCGACGCGAATGTTCAATAATGTGCGGCGTGTTGTCGGCTTGGCTTGGTGGAAGTTCCAATGTGCGGGCAGAAAACGCCGGAGTTTTCTCGCCGCCGATAACCATATTGACAACAAAATTACGATTGTGCATTTGAAGCAGGTCGATTGCCTCGAAGTTCGGTTCGAATTGCTTGGCAAGAATCGGTGCATCGTCAGCAGAAACTCGGAAAGAAATCATGGTGCCGACGTTGCCGAAAACCGCATCGCGAACCGTGTCGCTCATCTGGGAAATATACTGGTTGGCAACGGTCAAATTAAGGCCATATTTTCGAGCCTCGGACAGAATAGTCGCGAACGAATCAGTGGCGAAGTTCTGGAACTCGTCGACGTAAAGATAGAATGGACGGCGGTCGCGGACGTCAGGAATGTCACTTCGAGACATAGCGGCAAGCTGGATTTTTGTGACCAAAAACGAACCGAGGATGGCGGCATTATCTTCACCGATAAGACCCTTGGACAGATTGACAATTAGAATCTTTCCTTCGTCCATAATCTGGCGAATATTGAATGTGGATTTTGGCTGCCCGATGATATTGCGGATGATTGGATTGGCAGTGAAAGCCCCGACCTTATTTAAGACTGGCGCAATTGCCTCGGCGACAAACTTGTCATTCCAGCTGGCAAATTCGACATTCCAGAATTGCAAAACCACGGTGTCTTGGCAATAAGTCAGCGTTTCTTTTCGGAATTCCTTATCTGTTAGCATGCGAGTAATGTCGAGCATCGTCGCTTCTGGTCGATCCAGCAAAGCTAAAATAGTGTACCGCAAAATATATTCAAGCCGCGGTCCCCACGAATCGCCGAAAATGCGCTTCAAAACGCCGATGATCTCTGATGAGATGTTGGTTTTTTGGTTCGGGTTCGTGACTTCCAGTGGGTTGAATCCCAGAGGATACGCGGTGTCGGCTGGATTAAAATAGATCACGTCGTTCAATCGGCTGCCGGGGATAAATTTCATGTTGTTGATTGCGAAGTCGCCGTGCGGGTCGATGATGGCATATCCTTGATTATGGAAAATGTCGCTTAAGGCGAAGAGCTCTAGCAGTCCGCTTTTTCCGGCGCCCGTTTGCCCGATTATGTAAACGTGGCGCGAGCGGTCGTAGCGCAACATGCCAAATTGGTGGTTGATACCGCGGAAGTTGGTGACGCCAAAGGCAGAAATTTGGTCATCGTTGACGTCTTCGCCGGTTAAGACTGGCAATTTGGACGGCGGTTCTGCGGTTTTGGAG
>QWCL01001061.1_pt1 | contig 28063 bp, 22 predicted proteins | sample 1972551 | NCBI WGS metagenome assembly QWCL01 (sample SAMN09866709, study PRJNA288562) | Human oral metagenome isolate term2_saliva, whole genome shotgun sequencing... | isolation source: mouth | host: Homo sapiens | place: USA: California
ATGCTCCTTGATGAAGAAGAGGTAATAGTGCTTGAAGTTGCGGAAAGAGCCAAAATGGTAGCACAACAGGATGGTCATGATTTCGCTCTTGGACATCTGCCCTTTACGGTTTCGCATGCGCTTATATCCCTCGTCTATGGGGGCAATGTGTAGGTTTTTAGTTAACTCGGCATCTAAATTCTTGCAGAACTCATCCAATAGACAAAATATTTCTGTAACTTTGTCTGTGGTAATCATCGCTATATATGTTTTGTAAGTAATTGATTTTCAACTATAAAGTTACAAAATAATAGCGAGATTACCAACTTTTTAGAGAACTTTCTTATCCCGAACTGGCGTCATTTTTATTTTAAAACTATGTATAGTCACTTTTTTATTACGTTTAATGCCAAACAGTCCTACCCAAAAAGAACAATTTTAAATGGGCATCCTTAACCATCTCCAAAACCACTCCTTACAACGAATGTAATTATTTTTCACATCCTCGTTTTGAAAAGATGCTCTTTTGGCTTCGAAAAGACGCCCAATTGCCTTGCAAAAGATGCCCTTTTGAACGCTTACTAACGCCCTTTTGAACTCAAAGCAAGCACCTTTTGAAATACTCTCATACAAGTATTTGATGCTCTGAGAGTTACAAAGATGTATTTTTAAGTGCCTTTTAGGACTTCTGAGGGGATTTATTTACTTATTTTGTAATGATTTTTCAGAGGGAGGAGAAGGTTATTTTCAGGTGAGGGAGTAAGGTTTAAGTCAATTAAAAAAGCCTGCCACAAGCTTGCGACAGACTTTCAAACTAATACCTTATGCTTTTAACTTAAAAGAGTTTTCAATACTTGCGATTTCAGCATGGAATCCTTTGTCAACCTTTAGTCGGTCTTCAATCTTTGAACAGCTGTGGATTACGGTGCTGTGGTCACGATTACCCACCAACTTTCCGATACGACTTGCAGGCATCTTCGTATATTTCTGTGCCATATACATGCTCACTTGGCGTGCCATCACAATGTCTTTCTTGCGAGAACGAGAGTTGACTGCCGACATCGTGACATTATAATGTGAGCAAACCTTGTCCATGATATCGTCAATTGTCAGCGGTTCGTCGTCAATTTTCACTGCACGTTTGATAACACGCTCAGCCAATCGCATATCAATATTACTATTGTAAACGACACTGTAAGCGAGCAATGAGTTGATAACACCTTGAAGATCACGTACGCTACCATTAGCAGTCTCGGCGATGAAGCGCACTACATCCTGTGGAATGTTAAGACCATCACGCTTAATCTTACTATGGAGAATATCCACACAAAGCTGTACGTTTGGCTTTTCTAACTCTGCAATCAAACCACAAGAGAAACGTGTCAGTAGGCGGTCGTTCATGCCCTTTAGGTCGACTGGTGGGCGGTCGCTCGCTAAGATGATACGTTTTCCATTACGGAAAAGGTGGTTGAAAATATGGAAGAAGGTATCCTGCGTCTTTGTTGCAGTAACCCATTCCTGAATATCATCGACAATCAGAATGTCAATTGTCTGATAGAAGTTGATAAAATCGTTGGTAGTATTCTGTCGTACAGAATCGGTGTACTGTACTTGGAACAGACGTGCAGACACGTATAACACACGCTTTTGTGGATAAAGCTGCTTTGCTTTTAATCCGATAGCATTCACAAGGTGAGTCTTTCCGCAGCCCGATGGTCCATAGATGAACATTGGGTTAAACTGTGTTGTGTTAGGATGTTCTGCGATAGAAAGACCGATAGAACGAGGGAGTTTGTTACTGTCGCCTTCAACATAGTTGCTGAATGACTTATGAGGGTCAAGCTGCGAATCGAGGTCCTGTGGCACTGTATCCAGTACGGTTGGGCTCTGATTAGCGCGAGCAGTAGGACGCTGTGACGAGATATCTTCTACGGTGTCCTGCTCTAAGTCCTGCGACAAATGATTCTCCTGATCAACCATGACACGATACGTCAGCTGTACGCCTTGTCCGAAGACACGTGTCAATACCTTACGTAGTAAGTCTACGTAATGACCTTCCAAATACTCATATACGAATTGGCTTGGGACCTGAACTAACAATGTCTTTGATGCTGGCTTGTACGACTGTAAAACAATCGGACGAAACCAAGTATCAAATTGCTGCTCGGTCACATTCTCCTTAATGAGCTGGAGGCAACTATCCCAAAGATTTTTAGGATTGACGTTCATAATTGGTTGACTATAATATCTATGTCTTTCTCGAAATAGTGGCGTGCCGACTATCTCTGATTAATTTTGATAGTGCAAAGATAGCAATTTATTTATAAAGAGAACTATTTGTAAGATAATGTCCTAAAGACGTGAAAGTTTGTAAATCGTTATATCTGTGGACGTTGCGTTATCTTCCTTACGAACCACTCATTTTGCGTAGTTGTGTAATTGTAAGTATTTGAAAAACAAGCAGTTTTAACATGCCTATGCCCTTTATGACGCTGAGAGTGAAACAAACGCAGGGAAAGCGCAAAGAAGCTGATATTCAAACAGCTTCAAGAAGCTTTTCCTGCGTGTGAAACATTGACGATATTATTTAGACTATATTTAAATTACTTGTCTTTTCTACCAAAGATAGAGAAATGAACATAACGCTTTGGATGTGCTTTAAGATTTGTCAAAAGACTATCTGCTGAGCGCATCGTGCTATTAAGATTATTGTACAAAGAGGCGTCGTTAAGCATCAATCCCATTGTACCCTCATTGCTATTCAGCTTAGCTGTGAGCGAGTTCATATTGTCTAAAGTTGCGTTCACCTTAGCCATCGTAGCCTCAACATCGAGTCCGTTCACCTTATTATTAAGGTTGCTCATCATCGTATTTGCGCCACGGATAGCTCCACGAGCTTCTGTAATACCCTTGTTTGCGTTCACCATCATGCCGTTGGCATTGTCCATCACCCTACCAGCCTTTGCGGTCATAACAGGCAAAGAACCGTTAACCTGTGCAAGCAAGGTGTTAAGCTCACGGGTAGAAGTAGTAAGATTGGCTGTAATCTTGTCTACATTGTGTACCGAACTCTGTAGAGCTGGGTCGGCAAGGAGTGTATTTACGCTTCCAAGGATGCTATCCAACTTTGGCAACATCTTCTGGATAGAAGGCACCATACTCTTCAAGTCGCCTAATGTACCATCATTAATAACACCGTCAATCCAACCGTTAGGCTCCAAGAACTTCGTGCTTTTGCCAAACTGCAGTACGACCTTCACGTTACCCATGATGTCACTAATAATCTCAGCGGTGGTACCCTCTGGGATTCTCAATGTCTTTTCAACATCGATATCGACTGTGATAGACTCGCCTAACTTATCATAGTCGTAATCAATATTCCTAACGATACCCACCTTAAAACCGCGAGCATAGACAGGAGTTGATGTAGACAAGCCTGTGATATCGTTGAACTTGATCTTGTAATGTGCGTCATTCGAGAAGAGGGAAATACCTCTTAGGAACTGTATTCCAAAGAATAACACAACGATGGCAAGTATAGCAACGATGGCAATCCTTACCTGTGGTGTGAAAAATTTCTTCATATCCGTTTTGTTTACTTATTCTTTTTATTCTTGAGAAACTCTGCTATTGCTTGGTTGACATCCATACGTGCACCGTTTTTGTAGGCAATAATAAAAGATTGTGGGAAGTCTTTCAACAGCTTTCCACGCAAGCGCGAGATGTCGTTATAATTCGTACTGGAGCCTATAAAATACTTATAAAAGTTGCCTTCTTGTACACATTCAATGTCTGTATGTCCACGGAAGAGTTCACTACCCGACCGCAACTGACGGTTAGAAGCCAACACCTGCACCTTAAAGACAGGCACGCTCTTTGCCGTTTCAGCCTCTGAATCATTACAAGGAAGCAACTCTCGAATCGCATCTGAGATCCTCTTCTTCGCCTCTTGTACCTTATTCATAGGTCGAGCTGGGGGTGCTGGGGTGGAAGAACGTGGCTGCTCTACGGGTACTGTAGAACGAGAACGCTGCACAGGAGCTGCAGAACGGGAACGCTCTATTGGCGCAACAGGACGCGGTTTAGTTGTTGGAGCAGTTGGGACAACGCGATCTATCACGATTCGCTTGTTCTCAACAGGACGGTAAGGCACCACGATGCGTGTGTCATAGGCATTCTTGTATTGTACAAAAGCATTGTAAATACCCTTTGCCATGGCATCTATACCCGCTGGAGAGTTCAGATATTCCTCCTCATCAGCTGCCGTAATGAAGCCTAACTCTATCAAACAACTTGGCATATAACTCTCTCTCAACACGAGAAAACCTGCCTGATGAACACCTTTATCAATACGTCCTGCAGACGAACAAACAGAGTTCTGTATCATTCGAGCTAACTCAACACTCCGCTCCATGTTCGCATTCTGCATGAATTCAAACATGATATAACTCTCTGAGGAGTTTGGGTCAAAACCCTGATAGGTCTGCTGATAGCCTTTCTCCATTGAAATAACGCTATTCTCTCGCATAGCCACATCGAGGTTAGCCTTCGCACGGTGCATACCTAAGGTGTACACCTGGAATCCTTTTACATAACGCCCTGATGCCACAGAGTTCGTATGTACGGATATAAAAAGGTCTGCCTTAGCCTTATTGGCGATGTCTGCACGTTGATGCAAAGGGATAAATACGTCGGTCTTACGGGTATAAATCACATTGACATCTGGCAGATTCCTCTCAACATAACGACCAAAAGCCAAAGCTATATTCAAGTTGATGTCCTTCTCCTTTGATATTGCACCTATCGCACCAGCGTCATGACCACCATGACCGGGGTCAATAACCAGTGTAAATCGTCCGTCTGCAGCCCATGACAGGCTTACCGACAAGACCAAGAAAACAAGGAGAAGCGATATTTTCTTAAACATACTTAACTATTTAAAGGGCAAAGATACGGCTTTTCGTTGGGAAACCAAGGCTCTAAACCTCGGTTTTATCATTTATTAAGTGTAATTCCACGCCTGCCCCATCACTGGGTTGTTTCATTACTTCTCTTATGACGTTAAACACTTCTGCATAGTTCAGCGTGTCAGCAACATCATCGCTCTTCATTGCCTTTGCAAACGGATAGCCTAACCGTAGGTCGAGAACGTACTCATTACCGACCACACGCTCCTGCTCCCCTACTCCGATACAAGCATGGAAGTGAAGACCTTGCAGAAGTATATAACTTGTCATTAATTTCATCATTCTTTAAGAGAAGTGAGGGCAAGACGAGCTGCCTGCCCTCTGTTTTAATCCAAGACTGTCATTAGTCTACAATAGGTATTTCTAATGACCGAATTAGGACTTAATTGAACTTTACTGTTAACTGCTTAGCCACAACGTGAGGCACCACAGTTGGTACAAATCAGACAACCTTCTTGATAAACAAGGGTCTCCTGACCACAGACTGGACATTTCAAGCCTGACGCACTCGTACCATCAACAACATACTTCTTCAATGCGCGTTCAACACCATTCTTCCATGTATTGATGCTTTCGTTCTTCAACTGCAGCGAACCAACGAGCTTGATGACGTGGTCGATTGGCATACGATAACGCAATACGCCTGAAATCAGCTTCGCATAGTTCCAATACTCTGGGTTGAACTTCTCTGACAAGCCCTCAACGGTAGTCTTATAGCCACGCTTATTCTCAAACTGGAAGTCGTAACGATGACTGCCGTCTTCGGCTGTTTGCTTGATAATCTTACCCTTGGTTACGCTCTTTGGAAGGGCAATACCCTCCTCATCGTCCTGCAAACCTGTAAAGATTTCGTAAGGATAACCCTCTAACAAACCAACGAAAGCCACCCATTTCTCTTTGTTGTTTTGGAAGCGTACGACGTCACACTCCAATTCTTTTGGACGAACTTCAATTACATTTGGATGATTACAGATATGTTCATGATGCTCCTCAGCTGAGTTAAGGTCTTTTACCTTCTCCTCATCAGCAGGCTTTTCGTCCTTTGTCTTATCCTTCTTCGATACCGAAATCATCACACCCGAGCGACTTCCGTCACGATAGATAGTACAGCCCTTGCATCCACTACGCCATGCCTCAACATAGAGTTTATTCACTAACTCCTCGTCAACCTGATTTGGAAGGTTCACAGTCACAGAGATTGAGTGGTCTACCCACTTCTGAATCTCGCCCTGCATACGTACCTTCATTAACCAATCGACGTCGTTTGCGGTAGCTTTATAATAAGGAGAGCGCTTCACAAGTTCGTCAATCTCTTCCTGACTGTACTTCTTCTGCGTATCGATTCCGTTCACCTCCATCCATGTCAGGAACTTACGGTGGTAAACAATGTACTCTTCAAAAGAATCACCTACCTCATCAACGAAGTCTACATGTACATCCGTATCATTTGGATTCACCTTACGGCGACGCTTATATACAGGCATAAAGACAGGTTCAATACCCGATGTCGTCTGTGTCATGAGCGAGGTTGTACCCGTAGGAGCAATCGTCAGACAGGCAATATTTCTACGACCATACTTCTTCATATCCTCGTAGAGTTGTCCGTCAGCCTCCTTCAAACGAAGAATAAACGGATTCTTCTCCTCTCGCTTAGCATCATATATCTCAAACGCACCACGCTCCTGTGCCATTGTCACTGATGAACGATAAGCATTCAGAGCCAAAGTGCGATGGATATCAACAGAGAAGTCGGTTGCTTCCTGTGTTCCATAACGCAAGCCCATAGCTGCTATCATATCGCCCTCAGCGGTGATTCCCACACCTGTACGACGACCCTGACAGCTCTTCTTCTTAATCTTCTCCCAAAGATGATACTCTGCACTCTTCACCTCATCCACCTGAGGATCGGTCTTTATCTTCGACAGAATGAGGTCGATTTTCTCCATCTCAAGGTCGATGATGTCGTCCATCAATCGCTGTGCGAGTTGTGCATGACGCTTAAACAATTCCATATCGAAGCGTGCATGGTCTGTAAATGGGTCGATAACGTATGAATAGAGATTCAACGAAAGGAGTCGACAACTATCGTATGGACAGAGTGGAATCTCACCACATGGGTTCGTTGAAACGGTCTGGAAACCAAGGTCTGCATAACAATCAGGAATACTCTCTCGGATAATTGTATCCCAAAACAGTACGCCCGGCTCGGCACTCTTCCATGCGTTATGTACAATCTTTTCCCATAATTCCTTAGCAGAAATCTCCTTCGTTACGCTTGGCTTGCTGCTATTGGTAGGGAACTGCTGTACGTATGTCTTGTCTTCAACGACTGCCTGCATGAACTCATCGGTAATCTTCACCGAAACATTAGCACCGGTCACCTTACCTTCTTCCATCTTGGCATCGATAAACGCCTCAGAATCTGGATGCTTAATACTTACTGAAAGCATCAAGGCACCACGACGACCATCCTGCGCCACCTCACGAGTACTGTTTGAATAACGCTCCATGAAAGGAACAAGACCCGTTGATGTCAGGGCTGAGTTGTTCACTGGTGAGCCTTTCGGACGGATATGAGTCAAGTCATGTCCTACTCCACCACGACGCTTCATCAGCTGCACCTGCTCTTCGTCAATACGCATAATGGCACCATAAGAATCGGCATTACCGTCCAAACCAATTACGAAACAGTTGGAAAGGGATGCCACCTGATAGTTATTACCGATACCTGTCATCGGACTACCAGCAGGGATAATATATCTGAAATGGTCCAAGAGGTCGAAAACCTCCTGTGCCGTCAGAGGGTTCTTATATTTGTTTTCAATACGAGCTATCTCGTTAGCAATGCGCCAATGCATCTGTTCTGGCGACTTCTCATAGATATTTCCGAAGCTATCCTTCATCGCATACTTGTTGACCCACACACGGGCAGCAAGTTCGTCTCCACCGAAATAAGCTAAAGATGCTTGAAAAGCTTCATCAAATGAGTAAGTTTGTTTGGTTTCCATTATTGTCGTTTTAGAATTTTTTTCGTCTGCGAAGTTACGAATTGTTTTCCAAAATAGAAAACATTTACTTAACTTTGTAGCATCAAAATTATCTAAAATGAAAACTATCAATACAAGAAAGACGATAAGAAAATACACCAACAAGGATGTATCGGAGGATTTGTTGAAAACTCTATTGGAGAAGGCTGAACGCACGCCAACAATGGGAAACCTGCAGCTTTACTCGGTTGTCATCTCTCGCAACGAGGAAAAGAAGGCGCAATTGGCACCTGCTCATTTCAACCAACCGATGGTTATGGGGGCACCTGTAGTCCTCACCTTCTGCGCTGACTTCCGTCGTACTACGCTCTGGGCGGAGAACCGTAAGGCAACTCCGGGTTACGACAACTTCCTTTCTTTCCTCAATGCTGCCACCGATGCGCTGCTTTATTGTCAGACTTTCTGCAATCTTGCTGAGGAAGAGGGCTTAGGTACTTGCTTCTTAGGTACGACCATTTACAACCCCAAAGCTATCATTGAAGTCCTACAACTGCCACGCTTAGTGATGCCTGTTGCCACTATCACACTCGGTTGGCCTGCTGAAGATCCTGCCCTCACCGACCGTCTTCCTATCGACAGTATCATCCACCACGAGACTTACGAAGACTATACCCCCGACCGTATCGATGCTTTCTATACGCCAAAGGAACAGTTAGAGGAAAACAAACACTTTGTGGAAATCAACAACAAAGAAACCCTCGCACAGGTCTTCACCGACCTCAGATATACAAAAGAGGCGAATGAAGCAATATCAAAGGCGTTGTTAGAAACGCTGAAGGGGCAGTGGTAGCCTCACCCCCAACCCCTCTCCGAATGGAGAGGGGAGTGATTACCGTGATACCCCTATTTCTTAGGTAAAGTTTTTCTATTATTTATAAGCAAACTGTTTCCTACACTCCCCTCTCTGCAGGAGAGGGGGTTGAGGGATGAGGCATATTGGGATTGTTTTTCAGTCATTCTCGAACGAATTGTTTGTAACAAATCTCCTTTTCTACCATTTTCATTGATGGTGCAAAGCCTCCGCACGTCGTGTGCGGAGGCTTTGCACGTTATGTGCGGGGCGTTAGTACTATCGTAGAAGATGATAAAAACCTCACCCCCCCAGCCCCCTCTCCGAGAAAGAGAGGAGGCTGTTGGAAACGGTTTGCTTAAGTAATCAAGTAATGATGAACAGAAACGTTTGTGAACCACAAGGGGTATCACGGTAATTACTCCCCTCTCCATTCGGAGAGGGGTTGGGGGTGAGGCTTTTTTTCCTCAATTTCCTTTCCCTCTCAATATTTTTTTATATATTTGCGCCATATTATAATCTATCTATTACACAACCTAAACATTTTAAATTATGGAACACATCCCACAAGTTTTTTGGCTCATTCCCATTGCATCAGTATGTGCCTTGGGTATGGCATGGTATTTCTTTAAGTCTATGATGAAAGCGGAGGAAGGTACACCCCGCATGGTTGAGATTGCTGAATACGTGCGCCGTGGTGCCATGGCGTATCTGAAACAGCAATACAAAGTCGTATTGATCGTTTTTGTTGTTCTTGCGGTCGTCTTCGCCATCATGGCTTATGGCTTCAATGCACAGAATGAATGGGTACCTTTCGCCTTCCTGACTGGTGGTTTCTTCTCTGGCCTTGCGGGTTTCTTCGGTATGAAAACGGCTACCTATGCCAGTGCGAGAACAGCCAACGCAGCACGTAAGGGACTCAACAATGGACTCAAAATTGCCTTCCGTTCGGGCGCTGTCATGGGACTCGTTGTCGTAGGATTAGGCTTGTTAGACATAGCCATTTGGTTCATTGTCCTCACTTGGTTCTATTCTAATAAGATGACAACAAGCGAAATGCTTATCACCATCACAACAACGATGTTGACCTTCGGTATGGGTGCATCTACACAGGCTTTGTTTGCTCGTGTGGGTGGCGGAATCTATACAAAGGCGGCTGACGTGGGCGCCGACCTCGTGGGTAAGGTGGAAGCTAATATCCCTGAAGACGACCCACGCAACCCTGCAACGATTGCCGACAACGTAGGCGACAACGTGGGTGACGTGGCTGGTATGGGTGCCGACCTATACGAGAGCTACTGTGGTTCGATTCTTTCTACGGCTGCCTTGGGTGCAACCGCCTTTGCTGCCTCATCAGGTGATATGCAACTGAAGGCTGTCATTGCTCCAATGCTCATCGCTGCCGTCGGTGTTTTCCTTAGTTTGTTCGGTATTTTCCTCGTAAGAACGAAGGAGGGAGCCACGATGAAAGACCTTCTCCACGCCTTAGGATTGGGTACGAACACGGCTGCTGTACTCATTGCAGCTGTTAGTTTCCTCATTCTCTACCTCTTAGGATTGGAGAACTGGTTGGGTGTTAGCTTCTCTGTGATTGCTGGTTTGGCAGCTGGTGTTATCATCGGACAGGCAACGGAGTACTATACTTCCCAGAGTTACATGCCTACAAAGGCGATTTCGGAGGCAAGCCATACAGGTGCTGCGACTGTTATTATAAAAGGTATTGGTACGGGTATGATTTCTACTTGCATCCCTGTCCTTTCTATTTCAGTGGCTATCATGCTGAGTTATCTCTGTGCCAACGGCTTTGACATGTCAATGTCAGCACTCTCTATTCAGCACGGACTCTATGGTATCGGTATCGCTGCGGTCGGTATGCTCTCAACCTTGGGTATCACCTTGGCAACAGATGCCTACGGACCGATTGCCGACAATGCTGGCGGTAATGCGGAGATGAGCGAGTTAGGAGCGGAGGTGCGCCAGCGTACAGATGCCCTTGATGCCTTAGGTAATACCACAGCTGCTACGGGTAAGGGCTTTGCTATTGGTTCGGCTGCACTGACTGCATTGGCGTTGTTGGCTTCTTATATCGAGGAAATCAAGATTGCCATGGCACGCGTCGGTACACAAATGACCAACGTTGCAGGCGAAACCATTGATGCCACAAAGGCTACTATCCCAGACTTCATGAACTTCTTCCAAGTGAACCTGATGAATCCAAAGGTACTTGTCGGTGCATTTATCGGTGCTATGGCAGCCTTCCTTTTCTGCGGATTGACAATGGGTGCTGTGGGTAGAGCAGCTGGAAAGATGGTGGAAGAGGTGCGTCGCCAGTTCCGTGAGATTAAGGGAATATTAGAAGGAACAGGCACACCAGACTACGGACGATGCGTAGAAATCAGTACTCAGAGTGCGCAACACGAGATGATTATCCCATCGCTTTTAGCCATCATCATCCCTGTTGTCGTCGGTCTTTTACTCGGAGTGGCAGGTGTATTGGGCTTGTTAGTAGGCGGTTTGGCAGCTGGCTTCACCCTTGCCGTCTTCATGTCGAATGCTGGTGGTGCGTGGGACAATGCGAAGAAGTATGTCGAGGAGGGCAACTTCGGTGGTAAAGGCTCTGACGCTCACAAGGCAACTATCGTCGGTGACACCGTTGGCGACCCATTCAAAGACACTTCTGGTCCATCGCTCAACATCCTTATCAAACTCATGAGTATGGTCAGCATCGTCATGGCGGGCCTCACTGTTGCCTGCCTATAACAACACTCTCGGAGTTGTTTTCGTGAGAATAAGGCTTTACTTTCATGGAAAGAAATGTTTATCTTCCCAACAGAAAACATTTCTTTTCATGAGGGTAATCCGCTGTGTGCAGGCTGTAAGATACCTGACTCTGTGGCTAAAACTATTAAATAATAGGACACACAGAGTCACGGAGGGGACGGAGGTAAAGCCAATATTACAGAGGTGCCGATGGCACAAAGAGCAAAGGAGATGCAGCGTACAGATTCCTGATACGTTTTAAGTTAAATGTTCTGTGCATTATAACTCTAACAAAGTTTGCTAACAAGCTCCGTCGCTCCACGCACCGACGGTGCCTCCGTAACTACCTGTGCTGTATTTTTAATAATCCTCCGTCCTCTCCGTGCCTCCGTGTGACATTACTTCAAACTCTAAACACATGTGGCAAACCTTATCACTCCAACATCCTGAAGACCCAACCTTTTCATTTTAAGACTTCGAAAATCTATAGACAACAGATTGAAAAAACATTACATAAGTTCAAAGAAAACATCAATAAATAACGGCAAAAACACATGCAAAAAGCAGGTTTGTAACCATAAGGAAATCAATTAGTTATAAAGGAGTAAAGTAAGAGGTGCTTAATTGGACTTCAAAAGGGCGTTAATAAGACCTCAAAAGGGCACCTTTTGCAAGCCGAAAGAGCGTCTTTTAGACCCCTAAAGAGCATGTATTGGTTTTGAGATGAGTGAAAATAGTTTACAAATACTTTTAAACCAGAGAACAATAGCTTTTCTATTCATACTTCAATTTACCTTTTTAAATGATTTTCAAAGATTTACTCTAAAAATTTGCAAGATTAAAATAAAAGAACTACCTTTGCCGTGACAGTTTCCACCACGCCTCTTTTAAATGCGTACCAGGGTGGAACTTTTGCTTTTAATACACTTATGGATTACACTAAACAACCTTTGGATTATCCCCAAATTCTCCAAATGCTGAAAGATCGGGGACTTATTATCAAAGATGATGATAACGCTTCAGCACAGCTACAAATCATGAGTTATTTCCGTTTGGCTAACTATCTCCGCCCAATGGAACAAAACAAGGCTACTCATACATTTAAGCCCAACAGCCATTTCGCCAATGCTATCAACCTTTATTTCTTTGATAAGAAACTGAGGGCTTTGCTTTTTACAGCCATACAAAGCTTTGAAATAGCTCTTCGTTCGAAACTTATTCATCATTTCTCAATGACTTATGGTGCATTTTGGTTACTGGATAGGAACTTATTTACTGATAAAAAGGTTTTCACCGATTGCTTTATCCGTATCCAGCAAGAAGTATTCCGTTCAAAAGAAGAGTTTATTCAAGAGCATTTGAAAAAATATTCTAATCCGATAATCCCTCCTGTCTGGAAAACTTTAGAGGTGGTTTCCTTCGGTACCCTATCGCGTATCTTTTGTAATTTATCTGATACAAAGATAAAAAAGATAATTGCACGAGAGTTCAACCTACCACAACATAAGATACTTGAAAGCTGGTGCAAAAGTACGGTTGCTCTCCGCAATAATCTGGCACATCACTCAAGAACATGGAATAGAGTTTATCCTATCAAACCACAATTACCAAAATCTCTTAATGAAGATTGGATAAATCCTACAGGAATTGCTAATAATCGTTTGTATGCTCAACTTTGTTGCTTAGAGTATCTGCAGAATGCTACCCACCCAAATAATAGATTCAAAAAACGCTTAAAACAACTACTAATTTCCTATCCTAATGTTGATGTGGCTGCGATGGGCTTCCCGACAGGGTGGGAGAACGAGCCTCTTTGGAAGTAAGATAAATTGTAGCCGTCATGTAATATATTCAATTAATAATCTGTTAACGTATTAACAAGTAAGCAAATAGCTTGATAAAAGAATCAATAAGCTAATTAATAGACAAAGAAACTATAGACCCTTCAACACATTAAACTGAAGTACATGAAATATAAAGCAGTAAGAATGTAGGTCTATGACAGCACCTCTATTTTATAAAGAATGTCAATTTTTTCCTCATTCCAAATATTATCCTTACCTTTGTCTTAAGATTATTGACATAAAACCTATGGTATTACTTGTCAATCCTAAATTATTATTTATATCGTAATATTGCTATGATAAAAAGATTTATGCTGCTCGTTGCAGCAATGGTAGTGAGCATCGGTGCATCTGCACAGTTTCAAGAGGGTAAGGGCTACTTAGGTGCTTCCCTGACAGGAATCGACTTGCACTATAATGGTCATGACGGCATGAATATTGGTGTGCAGGCTAAGGCGGGTTACTTCCCTTGGGATAACCTCATGGTACTTGCTACATTCGATGCGGCACACAATGGTTCTGAGGCTGTTGCCGACCATATCAGAACTCCTCCATGCCAACCATAGTTATAACGACCTGATGCCGGGTGTTGAGGTGGGTTATGCCTTCTTCATCAACCGTTCGGTGACGATTGAACCTGCTATTTACTATGATCAGTCATTCAAGACACATAACTATTCAACAGTGGGCTTGAAGGTTGGTCTCGGCATCTACCTCTTTGATGATTAATCAAGAGGAAGCAACAGATATTATTTTAAGGACTGGCTGTCTGTATAGGGATGCACTTTTGGGGTGTGTCCCTATATCTCTCAAAATCAAAGCCATTGTCCTAATCGACTATATAGAATAAAAAAGAGGATTACAAATGTAACCCTCCTTTCGATATCTCCAGCCTACGAGAATTAATTTTAAATGCAACAATACCCTTCTCAACTCTTAGAACGTGCCGTAGAGGCTTTCTCACAGTTGCCAGGTGTATACGTGTGAAACACGATGTGAAGTATTGCAAGGTTTGCCATAACATTTCTGATAATGAGGTTTGTTCTATCTGTTCTGATCCTCGTCGAGACGGCTCGGTGGTCTGTGTGGTAGAGAACATTCAGGACGTGATGGCGATTGAGAATACCCAACAGTTCCATGGATTATACCACGTTTTGGGGGGTATCATCTCTCCGATGGACGGCATCGGACCGAACGACTTAGAGATTGAATCGCTCGTAGAGCGTGTGGAAGAGGGTACGGTGAAGGAAATCATCCTTGCCCTTGCCAGTACGATGGAGGGCGACACAACCAACTTTTATATCTCACGCAAGCTGAAAGACACAGGCGTGAAACTGTCGGTTATCGCACGAGGTATCTCTGTTGGCGACGAACTTGAATATACAGATGAGGTGACGTTGGGCAGAAGTATTCTGAACCGCACACCTTTTGAATCTTAAAACAACCATGGATAAAACAAGAAAAATACTTCTTACTGAGTTCTTTGGCTCATGCCTTATCACACTGCTCATCATCGCGGTGTATGAACTTGAACTGATCTTGCCCGGTGCGTGGGCTGATGTTGAAAGCAGCAATATGGTTACTGTGCAGTTTCTTATGCAGCTGTTGACCCTCGCTACTATCCCACTTGCACTCTTCCTTTTCAAGATTGGCTACGTACACTCTGACTTACATACCGACGAGAGTCACGTCAGTCGTAAGCTTCTCTTCTGGGGTAGCGTACGAATAATGATGCTTTGCGTTCCGATGATACTCAATACCTTCTTCTACTATGCCTTTGGGGATAGTGTAAGTTTCTTCTATCTTGCCGTCATCTTAGCGTTGAGCTTATTCTTCGTCTTCCCCAACAAGAAGCGTTGCGAGCATGAATGTTCTATGGATAATTCAGAACAAGCATAAATGAAGCTGAGCGTTGTCATCGTTAATTATAACGTAAAATACTATCTCCAACAGTGTCTTGAGAGTCTTCAGCGCGCTTTGAAAGGCGTTGAAGCAGAGGTATTTGTGGTTGACAACCATTCTCATGACGGCTCGGTAGCCTATCTTCGCAGCCGTTTCCCTGATGTTCACTTCATTGCCAGTGCGCATAACTTAGGCTTTGCGGGTGGTAATAATATTGCGATTCGCCAAAGTAAGGGCGAATATGTCTTACTACTCAATCCCGACACGGTTGTCGGCGAGGAGGTTATCCGCTCGTCTATCGACTTTATGGATAGCCACCTAACGGCTGGAGGACATGGCGTACAGATGCTTACTCACTGTGGTGAACGAGCCTTAGAAAGTCGTCGTGGCTTGCCGTCACCCATTGTTTCGTTCTATAAGATGGTAGGACTTTGCAAGCATTTCCCACAAAGTGACCGCTTTGCACATTATTATATGGGTAGTCTGTCGTGGGATATTCCGGGCAAGATTGAGGTAATCAGCGGTGCTTACTGCTTCCTTCGCAGGGCTGCCTTAGACAAGGTAGGACTCTTAGACGAAGACTTCTTTATGTATGGTGAGGATGTCGACCTCAGCTATCGACTGCTGAAAGGCGGCTTTGAGAACTGGTATCTGCCTGTACGCATCCTGCATTACAAGGGCGAGAGTACGCAGAAGTCGAGCTTCCGATATGTCCACGTCTTCTATGATGCCATGCTCATCTTCTTCCGCAAGCATTATGGCGGTATGAACGCACTATGGCGACTACCGATTAAGACGGCTATCTACGTGAAAGCCTTTGGTTCACTGATAGGTACTACCATTCGGGCAACGAGAAAGAAATTGGGATTTCGCACTTCGAAAGCTAAATCATTCCCACATTATATATTTGTTGCAGGGAAGGATGTCATGGAAAAATGCCAACGCTTGGCTACTGATAATGCCCTTGTAGCAGAGTATCGAGTAGCAGATAAGGATAGCTTGCAGCACACGCACGCCGACCTACTCAAGGAGTTTGGAGGCAAGAACAGACCTTACTGCATCGTCTATGACACCGACTTATTCAGCTATCAAGACATTCTGAATGTCTTTGCAGAACAGCCAAAGCAGAATCTTCACATTGGTTTCTACCATAGAAAGGAGAACAGAGTCGTCACCATGATGGAAGTTATAGGAGATTAAAGCATGGAAAAGAAACAGCACGTGGAAGTCAGACTGAGAGCAATGGAGCCGGAAGACCTCGATATGCTCTATCACATTGAGAACGATCGTAGCCTATGGAACATCAGTGCGACGAATGTTCCCTACAGCCGTTATGCCCTGCATAACTACATTGCTGATGCGAAAAACGATATCTATATCGACGGACAACTGCGTATGATGATTGAGAATCGTGAGCAGGAAATTGTCGGTGTGATAGACCTTGTCAACTTCGATCCAAAGCATCAGCGGGCGGAAATGGGTATTATCATCATGAAACCATTTCGCCAAAAAGGCTATGCACAAGCCGCTATTTCCGCCCTAATCGACTATACGCGCAATGGGCTACACCTCAAACAAATCTACGCTGTAGTAGACGTTGACAACGAGGTATCACTCCGCTGTCTTTCGTCCATTGGTTTTACAAATGGTAGTATACTGAAAGAGTGGCTTTATTGCGACGGACAATACAAGGATGCAAGGGTAATGCAACTTTTTATATAAAAAGCATAAATTAATTTTGGTGGAATAGATTTTTATTATTACCTTTGCACACGCAAAACAGAAAAAGGGTTTTAAACATCCATTTTGGTGCGTTAGTTCAGTTGGTTAGAATGCCTGCCTGTCACGCAGGAGGTCACGAGTTCGAGTCTCGTACGCACCGCTGAAACCCCAAATCTGTAATGCATGGTGCGTTAGTTCAGTTGGTTAGAATGCCTGCCTGTCACGCAGGAGGTCACGAGTTCGAGTCTCGTACGCACCGCTGAAACCTTGGCTTCCCGCCAAGGTTTTTTTTGTTTTTACAAGTTAGAAGTTAACGAGTAAACGAGTAGACAGGCTAACGAGTTGCTTGCAATAGAAGACAAAGTAACAGATGAACAAGGCTTTAGTTGACAAGGAAACGAGAAGACGAGGAAACAAGATAATTGTAAAAGACAAAGGAACAATACAGATAAGGAGCAGAAAAATCATTACATTTTATCGCTTAAACCTCCCTTAAAAGTCGAGCAAAAGCCGCTTAAAAAGCTACTCTGCAACCAACAGTGAATCAAATAGTTATAAAGTAGCAAAGCGAAAGGTACCTAATAGCACTTCAAAAGGGCGTTAGTAAGAACGCAAAAGGGCACCTTTTGCAAGTCAATTAGGCGTCTTTTAGAAGCCAAAAGACCATATACTTAGTTTTATGACGTGTGAAAAAAAATGACAAGATTAATGCGTTAACAGGTTAACAAGATATATGTACTTATCAATTTACAAGTTGACAAGTAGACAAGCTAACAAGGTGATTGATAAGAAAAGACAAAGTAACATAGGAACTTTTTAGCAAACAGGTAAATGAATGAAAAGGTGAATAGGGCTTATTAGCCTTACTTTATCACTCCATATCTCGGAAAAACTTAATTGAAACTTTGCTCAAAAAAAGAAGAAAAACGCTTTGACATATCAAAAGAAAACTCTAACTTTGTTACAAAATATTTAATCATTTATTCTATCAAAATAAGCGTTCCTAACGCTTGAAATGTAAGACCTATCATAAAGAAACAAGAACTATTAACTAAATAAAAGAAAGGGAATAATTATGGAACTAACAACATTATTCGCTGCAGCTGTAGCTGTTAAAGTAATTGATAGCTTGACTGGTGGCAATAAGAAAAAGAAAAATAAGAAAAACAAGAAGAAAAGCAGTTCAAGAAGTAGCTACAGAAGAAAGGACACGAATTATCGTGATGCCCCTGCTTGGTTCCATGATCATGGTCAGAACCTCTAATACTACGGGATTCATACGTTGCAATTAAACAGTTATAGACAAAAAACTCGTATAGTCCAACACCTGCAATAAAACAATATGCTGATAAACAAGAAAGACTTCTTAAACATACTTGAGGAGCATAACAAGTTAGGCTTCCAAGATCAGATAGACTATAACAAGTTTTATCTATATTCTATCGTAACTCATTCGACTGCCATTGAAGGATCAACAATGACAGAGATTGATAATCAGCTGCTCTTTGACGAAGGACTTTCAGCCAAAGGAAAAAGTATCATAGAGCAAAATATGAACCTTGACTTAAAAGCTGCTTACGAGAGAAGTATGGAGTTAGCTAAAGCACATACGCCGATTTCTGTTGGTGTACTTAAACATTTAGCTGCACTTGTTATGCGGAGAACAGGTGGAGAAGTTAATGGCTTTGGTGGTTCGTTTGACTCATCAAGAGGTGACTTACGCCTTGTGAATGTTACAGCTGGTGCTGGAGGTAAAACATATATGAATTACCTGAAAGTACCACAGAAGTTGGAAGACTTCTGCAAAGAGATTAATGAAAGACGGAAGGAACTGTTAGAAAGTCCTGATATATACGAACAGTATAAATTGAGTTTCTATGCTCACTTGAAACTTGTTACGATACATCCCTGGGTAGATGGCAATGGAAGAATGTCGAGATTGATTATGAATCATCTTCAATACGAATTCGGATTAGTCCCAAGTAAAGTTGTAAAAGATGATAAGGCAGAATATATAAAAGCATTAAAAACCTCACAGGAGGAAGAAAGCGAAGCTCCTTTCTTAGACTTCATGTTTGAGGAACACACCAAAAACTTACAAGAAGAAATTGAAAACTACAAGCTTTCTATGGGCGATGATGAAGAAGTCCAACCACATAGAGGTTTTCGTAGATAGTCTGTACTCTGGTCGATAAACTATAAATCAACTAAGCAATATAAGTTATGAGAAAGTTATTGTTAATAATAGCCATTGCTACAATGACTGTAGTAGCAAATGCACAGAATAAAGTGACGACTGCTAAGACTACGCCAGAAATGGTGTATTACTATAAGGATTTTAGTATTGTAAGAATGAAAGATACAGATAAAAACAAGGACGTATATGTCCCAACCTTAAGTAATAATCAAACGGCACAAATGGAAGTATGTAGAGACATGGATGGAAACATCATAAGTTTTAATATCCCAGCAAACGCATTTAATTGGATAACGAGTCAAGGATGGGAACTATGGTTACATGATGATAATTACAATATCATTCAGAGATGGTTTATCAGGAAGAAGATACCAAGAGCAGAATTAGATAAAATTATCAATGAGGATATTAATAAAACACATAATTTAGAAAAAATTCCTTCAGCTGTAGAAGAACTACAGAGGATGGTAAAATAATAATATATTCACAAACCAAACATAAGGTTCCAGGTCATGCTGGAACCTTTTTTATTTATTCTTATTCAGTTATCAACTCAAAATACCATTAGTCTCTCCTTTCGTTTACGTCTCCTCCGTCTGTAACCATTGGCTAAACACGTTGGGGGAAATATTCTGTGCGTTCCATGACCTTTAGGTTTCTGAGCATTTTCGATTATCTAAAAAGAGCCTGTAGAGCTGCGCTTTCTTGCATGGCTTTGCCTTCTGCGAGAGGAAATTATAACCAAAATACTAAGAAGGGTTCCAAAAGGGCGTTAGTAAGAACGCAAAAGGGCACCTTTTGCAAGTCAATTGAGCACCTTTTTGCAGCCAAAAGACCATATATTGGTTTTGAAGGGTATGAAAAAAATTGTCAAATATCAAAGTAAACGAGTTTACAAGTAGACAAGATAATCAGGTATATACATAAAGAGTACTTCTTCCAAAGCAAAAGGGCATGAATGGAAAGCCAATTCATGCCCTTTATTTATACCACTATTAATTATATTTACAGAGCGGAGGGCGAGAGAAGAAGACAACACCAAGTTGCGCTTTTCAGCCATCACCCTCAAATATCTATCACAACATATAACTTATAAACTTGCTCTCTCCTTAACTCGTCAACTAAAACTCACTCTTCTGTTTCTCGGTCTTTCTCCGCAAACAAATCGTTAACACGTCCACAAAAACCCGTCCCTTTGTTACTCAAAAGAACTTTGTTCATCTGTTACCTTGTCTTCTCTCGCAAGCAACTCGTTTACTCGTCTACTTGTTCACTTGTCTACTTGCTCACTCGTTCACTCGTCTACTTTCTCACCTTCTTACCTTTAACTATCACAATCTGGTTGTGGAGATTCTGATTGTCCACAACCTTCATGCCAGAGAGTGTGTAGGTTTCGACTAACTGTTCGTGGTCGGCAGAGAGGTTGTTAATGCCTGTTGCAGCCTTTAGCGGAGTAAAGTGGAAGGAGATTGTATTGTCATTATTGCGAACAATCTGCTTGACTCCTGCCTGAGGACTGACGTTATAGTTTGTATAGAAACTTAGACGAGGGTCAGTAGACTTCGTTAAGCTATTGTTCAAATCTGTTGGGAATGGGTCGCTATTCTGCGTGTCATGATCGAGTCGACCATCTGCAGACACTATCGTGAAGCGTGGATGACGCTGTGCAGAAGCAGCATTGAGGTTGTTCATTCGCCATGAATAAGCATCGAAATCAACGTGGAAAACCATCAGTCCGTGCCCCGGCAACTCAGCATCCCAGCGGTGAGGCGTACGATTTTCAAAGATATAATATTCATTCTTCGTGTCTGGATTATAGAGGAAATAGGCATCGCCACCCTCAGCAAGTCCCTTCATATTCTTCACCTCAACAGCCTCATCGCCAAGTGTGATAGCCTTTAGCCAACCCATATATGCCTTCTCATAAGCATCGTAACCAGCTGGCACAGTACCGATTCCAGTACCACCATAGACGTTAATCAGACTCTCTGGACCGCCGTTATAACTACCACCACACATCAAATCGTATCGTCCAGAGCCAATGTTACTGCCGCCACGTGTGTCATAAAAGTCGGGCAATCCGAGACAATGCGAGAACTCATGACAGATGGTACCGATACCAGAATAGTAGATACGCGACTTCTCATTCACCTTCGCACGAATGATTTCATTGCTACAAGCGTATGTATTTATCGTTTGTCCATTGAATGTCAGTGCGTCAAGTCCTGCATCGGTAAGGGAATACTTGTGTGGCCAGATGGTACTTGACTCACCACCTGTTGCCTCACCCTCACCGGCATAGATGACATAAACCTGCTCTACTTCGCCATCATCATCCCAGTCGTACTTACTGAAGTCTACCTGCCCTTGAATAGCATTGCAGGCATCAATAATCATCTGTGGTGCATTCGTATCATTCATATTCGCTGTTCGCTCACCATAAAACTGATGAGGATGCTTGAGCTTTACGGGTCCTACGACATCGAAAGTGAGGTCGAACTTACCATTACTTTGGTCGAGGAAATAGTCGTGAACACTACCGATAGCCCCGTTATCATTGGTATATCCCACCTTATTGAGCATGTTCTCATAGAGTGTCTTGACATCTTTCTCACGTGGTCTGAGAGTCTTCACATCATTTGGAATTCTGAAAGCCACATCTTCGAACTCAACCAAGATGACGAGTCCTTTCTTTTTTCCCTCCCATGTCATTCCCAATCCTTCTCCGAAAGGCTTAGAATTGACATGCATCTCATGTTGTTTTTGCAGTTGTCTTACTTGCTGAATGGCTGCCGCAACGAGTTCTTCCTTTCCCTTTCGCAATGCCTTGTCATGGGCTAACACCGATGAAGGCACCAACTGATTATCCTCGATACGCGCGTAATAATAGCTGCCGTTATGGGGCAACACAGGGATGTTGTCCTCTGTCAGGGCATAATTGAAATGCTCATCGCCTACGGTCATCACCTTTAGGATTGTTCCGTCAGCCTGCTTAAAGCTTCGCCACATCCGCATGGCAGGAATAGCAAATGATGATGTTGCCAACAACACACTAACAAAGAGAGTTATAATTTTCTTCATAAGACTGCTTTTAAATATGATTCTCTGGTTTTTAATTAGTAAGATGTTATTTTTCAATAGACAGTGCAAAGATAAATAAAAAATTAAAAGGTAAGAAAATAAAATGGAAAAAAGTGAGAAAGTGGACGAGTGAACGAGTGAGCAAGTAGACAAGTGAACAAGTAGACGAGTGAACGAGTTGCTTGTGAGAGAAGACAAAGTAACAGATGAACAAGTGTTTAGTGAGAAAGTGGACGAGTTAACGAGTAGACGGGTAAACGAGTTGATTGCGAGAAAAGACAAAGTAACAGGTAAACAGGTGTTTAGTGAGCAAGTGGACGAGTTAACGAGTGGACAAGTAAACGAGTTGCTTGCGAGAGAAGACAAGGTAACAGATGAACAGATGTTTACTCGTCAACTTTAAAGACCTTGTTCCTATGTTACTTTGTCTTTTACTTACCCTGTCTACAAGCAACTCGTTTACTTGTCCACTCGTTAACTCGTCTACTCGCCCATCTTGTCAACTTTTTTCAAGCACTTAGAGAGCGAAAGGTGGTCTTTTGGCTTCTTAAAAACACCTAATTGGCTTGCAAAAGGTGCCCTTTAAGACCCTTACTAACGCCCTTTTGAAGCCTTAATAAGTACCTTTTACTATCGTGTTTTATAATCATTTGATTTTCTGCGAGTTGCAAAACTGCTCACAATACGTGTTTTTCACCTTTATTTCAAGGATTTTATTGGAGGAAATGTCAAGGTTTTTGACACGGATAAAAAACCTCACCCCCCAACCCCCTCTCCGAAAGGAGAGGGGGAGTGCAGGGAACAGTTCGCTTAGGAATGACTAAAAGATTTCCCCAAACAATAGGGGTATCTCGCATTTCACTCCCCTCTCCACTCGGAGAGGGGTTGGGGGTGAGGCTTTTTTCCCCCTCCCCCTTCGGGGAGGGAAGGGGTGGGGCTTTTACTTCGCATACCCTGGATTCTGCTCCAACTTAGGATTATCAGAGATATTCCACTGTGGGATAGGCAGATATCTGTTGAAGGTTTGGAACGTACGGTCCTCAACCTTGCTGCTACCACTGACTACGGCACGCATGGTTGGGTCGGTAGCAGATGTGTTAATAGTACCTGTGATACGGTTCAATGGACCATTCAACACTGTCTCTGCGACCATCTTACCATTGCTTGTCCAACGTAAGATATCAGCACGACGGAGACCCTCACCAGCGAACTCTGAGCCACGCTCACGACGAATCAACTCACGAAGTTTGTCCTTTGTGTTATACTTTGACTGGTCAACGGCAGGCATACCCACACGTGTACGCACCTTGTCAATCATTGCATAGACGTTAGCAGAAGGACCATTCAACTCGTTCTCTGCCTCAGCCCATGTCAAGAGCACCTCTGCATAACGGAAGACAATAGGGCAAGCCTCAGTGTCCCATACGTCAGCATACTGCGTCTTTGGATCTAAGTACTTACGCCATGTGAGGGCAGTCTTAGAAGAGTTGGCAGCATTGGTTGGATAGTTAGGATTCTTCTTACCATTGACATTCTCGTCGAGGGTATTGAAAATAGTACCTTCCCAATCGCAACCAGGATAGAGAATCGTCATTGCCATACGTGGGTCACGACCATGGAAAGGATGCGTTGCATCATATCCAGAACCCGCCTCATCGATTGTCATACCATTACTCATCTCATAGTTATCGACACACTTCTGTGTTGGAACAACTGATGACCAGCCACCATCGGCATTGTTATAGAGCTGTCCGATCGTACCAATTGGGCGAGTACCACTCTTATACTGTACGGCAAGGATGATTTCTTTTGAGTCAACACCAGCCAACTTAAAGAGGTTGGTATAGTCAGGATCAAGTTCATACTTACCCAAGTCGATGATAGCCTGAGCAGCATCCTTCGCCTTCTGATAGTCGCCCCAGTAGAGGGCAGCACGCATCTTCATAGCCAAGGCAGCACCCTTTGCGATACGTCCACGTGCAGCAGGAGACGTATTGATATCAGCAATCGCCTCATCAAGGTCTTTGAATACCAAATCCTTCACTTCTTGCTCCGTATTACGTGGCACACGTGCCTCTTGAGCACTGGTGAAAGGCTTAACGATTGGCACACCGCCATAGAGGAAGCCCATGCGGAAATAGTTGTAAGCACGGATAGCCTTCACCTGTGCGACGAGGTCTTTCTTTACTGCATCGCTGCTGAAGACGCACTTATCAACATTCTCAAGGAAGGTGTTACATCTACCAATGATAGTATAATCGTAGAACGACCAACCCGGAGACGATGGTGAGAGCGAACCATTACCGATATTGGTAAAGCCTTCCCAAGGGAAGTTGTTGTACGCAAAGTCAGAGCCAGCGTCCCAATAAAGCAGGGCTCCACCATCCTCCCAACCATCATAACAGCCCACAAGGAACTTCTCTGCATCGTCGCCCGTCTTCCATGTAGTAGATGGCGACATTGCATCCTTCGGCACAGTGGTAAGGTAGTCATTACAAGATGTGAGCGCCAAAGCAGCCACACCTGCTAATATATATGTTCTTACAGTTTTCATAATGTATATCGGGTATTTACGGTTAGAATGTGATATTGATACCGATAGAATGTGAGCGCAGCAATGGATAAGATGATCCACGCTCGCTGGTTACTTCTGGGTCAATATTGAATGGCAATGCATCGAAGGTAAGGAGGTTTTCACCTGCATAGTAGATACGTACCTTCTCAAGTCCAATAGCTTTGAGTGCACTCTTTGGAAGGGTGTAACCCAACTGCAAAGTCTTCAAACGCAAGTAAGCTGTGTTCCACAACCAGAAGGTTGACATAGCACGAGTCATGTCACTTGGGCTGTTTCCTGTCTCGAATACGCGTGGCAACTTAGCATTGTGGTTGTCGTCTGTCCATGAGTCTTTCCACAGTGTTGAAGGGTGGCTGGCATCACCAGAGAACTCACCGAGTACCTCACGGTTGTAGATATGAGATACTGCACCAACACCCTGCCAAATCATAGAGAGGTCAATGTTCTTCCATGTTGCACCGAGGTTGAAACCGTAAGTAATTGCTGGGATATCAGTATGCTTGGTGTAGATACGGTCGTTTGAATCGAGCTTATTATCACCGTTTGTGTCCTCATAGATAAGGTCACCTGCCATGAATTTACGTCCGAATGGGTTGCCATACTTCGCTGTGTAGTCGTCAGCCTCCTGCTGTGAGTTGAAGAACTTACCAGTAGCCTTGTACATAAAGAAGCTATTGTACTGCTGACCTACTGCTGTACGGCGGTTGCCACTACCAATGTATTCTGTGCCTTCGCCCAAGTTGAGAATCTTATTCTTGTTGTAAGCGAAGTTCGCACCGACATTGATTGTCCAATCCTTGTTCAACTGCTTTGCATAAGCCAATGAGAGTTCAACACCCTGATTGCGCAATGCACCGATATTATCCTTGTAAGCACCGAGTGCAAACTCTGCTGGAGCAGATACGTCCATAATAATACCAGTTGTCTTGCGGTTGTAGTAATCCAACGAACCAGTCAAACCACCGAAGAGGGTAAAGTCAAGACCAACGCCCCATGTGGTTGAACGCTCCCAAGAGATTGTCTCAAGGTGATAGCTACCCTGATAGTAACCCGGAGTGAGCTGACCACCAAATGGATACTTCGCATTGAGGTTGTAAGTGTTCATCCAAGGATAGTAATCGTTCAAAGCGTCCTGATTACCAAGCTGACCCCATGATGCACGCAGCTTCAAGTTGTTCAACCATGACTTTGAACTCTCCATGAATGGTTCCTCAGAGATACGCCATGCAGCAGAGAATGATGGGAAGAAACCCCAGCGATGAGCTTCGGCAAAGCGTGAAGAAGCATCAGAACGGAAGTTTGCCTCAAAGAGGTAACGACCAGCATAGTCGTAATTCAGACGACCGAAGTAAGACACCATTGACAGCTCGCGAGTGTTACCAGCGTTCTGTTGTGTCGAAGCATCACCAGCGTTCATATCAGTAAGTTCGTTGTTAGGGAAGTTCTTACGATACATCCAGTCTGGCAGATACTTATAGCGTTCAGTATGCCAACCGAGCATAGCCTTGAAGTTATGCTTCGCAAATGACTTGTCATAGTTCAGGAATGCATCGAAGGTTGTGCGGTGCCAGTCATAGTGAGCAATCTCTAACTTGTTAGGGTCAGAGGCCTTATTAGGGTTATACTGAATGAACTTTTGGAAGTAAGAGTAACGCTGTGAAGCATCAACATATGCACCCTGCAGCGTCAACTTCAAGTCTTTCAGAATCTGATAGTCGAGTCCAATCATACCCGTAAAGTTGCGGTTGTTGCGGTTTACGGTCATTCCAGACTCCAACCAAGCCATTGGGTTACCATCAGAAACTGTACCATAAGTACCATCTTCATACTTATAAACAATCCAAGGGGCGATGATATTCAGCTGACGAATAATCTGATCGCTACTTCCACCAGCGTATGCACTACTTGCATCGCGATAGTTGTTTTGGATATAAGCGAGGTTAAGATGGGCAGTGATGCGCTTTGACAACACCATGTCGAGATTTGCACGACCATTAAACTGCTCACGACCTGCATTAGGAAGAATACTGCTCTGCTTGAGATAACCTGCAGAAGCCAGATACTTCACATACTCATTACCACCCGTAATGTTCACGCTATGGCGGTTCTGCCAAGCGGTTTTGAATGCAAGATCGTACCAGTCGGTATTAGGATAATTGTAAGGGTCTGAACCATCACGGAACTTCTTAATTGCTTCATCAGAGAAACGTGCAGCCTTACCACTACGCTCCAATGCCTTATTATAATAGTAAGCGGCATCGGCAGAATTCATCCTTTCCATCAAGGCTGTTGCATTCTGAATACCAAAATAACCTGAATAACTAACCTTTGGCGCACCATTCTGCCCTCGTTTTGTAGTTACCAGAATCACACCGTTAGATGCTTTAGAACCATAGATGGCTGCTGAAGAAGCATCCTTTAGGACAGAGATACTCGCAATATCCTCTGGATCAAGCGAGTTGAGCGTTCCTGCCTCAACACCATCAATCAATATATAAGGTGAAGCGGAGTTCAATGTTCCCACACCACGCACAAGAATCGTACCATTATCAAGACCCGGTGCACCGTCAGCTCCGGTCACCGTGATACCCGGAAGTAAGCCCTGCAAGCCTGAAGACACGTTAGAGATAGGGCGGTTTTCGAGTGCCTTACTATCGAGTTGTGCAACAGAACCAGAGAGGTTTGCCTTCTTCTGCGTACCATAACCGACAACAACAACCTCACTCAAGGCGCTGTTCTCATCCTTCAGAGTAATGTTATAGTTCGTTACACCACTTCTCACCATGACGCTCTGAGTGGCAAAACCAACATAACTAATCTTCAACTCCGTACCCGGAGCGACAGAGACTGAGAAGCGACCGTCCATGTCGGTCACCCCTACCGGAGTACCATTTGCCAGTATAGAAGCACCAATGACTGGGTCGCCATTAGCATCTTTCACTACACCATTGATACTCTGCTTTTGCTGCTGAACACTCATACTCGTGTTCGCATCCACATTGGCTAATACTGGGGACGGTGCAAATGCCATCAACCCAAGTGCAAAGGAGAAAGCTAAGCGACCACTAACAAATGGTGGGTGCTTTCTGCGACTCTGACTTACTTTCATAAAATTAGACATATATTCTATTGATTTAGGTTTTGTGCTACAAATATAGTCGTTTATACAACAAATACCAAAAGAAAAGTTCTTTTTTTT
>QWCL01000170.1_pt1 | contig 28028 bp, 14 predicted proteins | sample 1972551 | NCBI WGS metagenome assembly QWCL01 (sample SAMN09866709, study PRJNA288562) | Human oral metagenome isolate term2_saliva, whole genome shotgun sequencing... | isolation source: mouth | host: Homo sapiens | place: USA: California
CTTTAGGAAATAGCAAAGCCCTGGCTTGAGAAAGTCGGGGCTTTGTGCATAAAAAAAGAGGATGTGGACATTTTGACACACCCTCTTGGGGGAGGGGCCACTCTCTTATGAGTTCGAAACAGTGCGCAAAAAGGGTCTGTTAAATCTGTGAGTTCTGTGAGAGAAAAAATTCCCCAACATGAGAGAAAAAACTCCCCAACGTGTGAGGAGGATGTGATAAAAATAGGTGAGCGTATCTGCCTCGTGGTGATTTGAGTAATTCTCTATATGTATGAAAAACATTTACAAAACGCGGCGATGTGGCCCTTTATTTATGATGAGAATGTTGGTAAGAAGGTAGAATATAATTAGCACGTTTTCAGAGGATTATGAACACGAAGCGAGGAGATGCCTTTCTTGCACCAAGAAGGGGCCTTTCTTGCATCAAGAAGGGCATGTTCTCGAACGTTGAAGGGCCTTTCCTTGAACGTTGAAGGGCGTGAGTTGTGAGGGAGAGAGACAAAAAATGTTTACACGTTCGGGGCATGTGGGAAACGAGGACAGCGAGACGCATGCGGTAGGAAAGACTGGGACAGCTTGCAGGATACTGTGGCGAAGATAGCAGGACAGAGCGGAGCAACAGACTGAAAAGACTGGGAACAGCTGGCAAGATACCGTGGCAAAGACGGGAGGACAGAGCGGAGCAACAGACTGAAAAGACTGGGTCAGCTGGCAAGATACCGTGGCGAAGATGGCAGGACGGGGCGGAGCAGATAGCTGGAAAGGCTGGGGCTGACGGCAAGAAATCGTGGAGGGGACGGGAGGAAAGGTGGGGCAAGAATGGGGAAGACAATCGGGAGCAGGAGGGGGGAGGAGGACGTAAAAAGCTGATGAGTATGAAAATTATTGGTTAAAACATTGTAATTTATAAAAATATGGTGTATCTTTGCCACTACGTAACAATAACAATCAAAAGCTAAGAACCAGAAGTAGTTCGCTGAACAGGCCTAAACCTAAGCTTGGAGGACGAAAACGAAAATCTATAAGATGAAAAAGAAAAGAGCAAAGATGCTGCTTGCTGCCCTGTTATTAGCAGTGGGCGAGACCGCTTTTGCTGATGGAACGGTAGTAAGCGGTATTCGACAAATCAACCCAACAACGGTAGAGATTACTTATAGCGATGGTGGTGTGATGACGGTTGACTTCTATGGTAAGAACGTCTTCCGCCTTTTCCGCGACCCTAAGGGGGGCATTGTGCGCGACCCATCCAGCACTCCTCCAGCGCAAATCCTCGTTGACAACCCACGTAAGGACGCAGGACAGCTGAGTATCAATGCGTCGGATGCCGATGTGGACGTGTCTACTGCCGAGCTACGTGTGCGTTTCGACCGCAGCACAGGACTCATGACTGTCACCGACCTCCGCAATGGTAAGGAGGTTATTAAGGAGGTAAAGGGTGTTGACTTTCAGAAGAATCGCACCACGGTGACGCTTCGTAATGCTGTGGGAGAGTTCTTCTATGGTGGTGGAGTACAGAATGGACGCTTCTCTCATCGTGGTAAACGCATCGAGATCGTCAATACCAACAGTTGGACCGATGGTGGTGTTGCTTCGCCAGCACCGTTCTATTGGTCGACAGGGGGCTATGCGGCCATGCCTTACACGTTTGCTCCCGGTGTTTACGACTTCGGTAGTACGGACAAAAACACGGTGACGATCAGTCATGACATGCCCTATCTCGACCTCTTCCTGATGGTCGACACGACACCAGTAGCTTTGCTTCGCGACTATTATCAACTGACTGGTAATCCCGTCTTATTGCCTAAGTTTGCTTTCTATGAGGGCCATCTCAATGCCTACAATCGTGACTATTGGAAGGAGACCACCGAGGAAGGCAAGGGAATACGCTTCGAAGACGGAAAGAGATATGTAGAGAGTCAGAAAGACAATGGCGGTATCAAGGAGAGCCTCAATGGTGAGAAGCAGAACTATCAGTTCTCTGCTCGTGCCGTTATCGACCGTTATAAGAAAGACGATATGCCGTTAGGATGGATTCTTCCTAACGATGGTTACGGGGCAGGATATGGGCAGACAACGACCCTTGATGGTAATATTGCCAATCTTAAGAGCTTAGGCGACTATGCCCGTAAGAACGGTGTTGAGATAGGTCTATGGACCCAGTCAAACCTCCATCCAGTCGATAGCATTCCTGCTCTCCTGCAGCGTGACATCGTTAAGGAGGTGCGTGATGCGGGCGTACGTGTGCTGAAGACCGACGTAGCATGGGTTGGTGCAGGCTATTCCTTTGGCCTAAATGGTATCGCCGATGTGGCCCATATCATGCCTTACTACGGCAGCGATGCTCGTCCCTTCATCATCACCTTGGACGGATGGGCCGGTACACAGCGATATGGCGGAGTATGGTCGGGCGACCAGACTGGCGGCGAGTGGGAGTATATTCGTTTTCATATCCCAACCTATATAGGCTCAGGCCTCTCCGGAATGGGCAATATCACAAGTGATATGGACGGTATCTTTGGTGGGAAAAACCTCTCCGTAAACATCCGAGACTTCCAATGGAAGACCTTTACACCTATGCAGTTGAATATGGACGGGTGGGGTAGTAACCCTAAGTATCCGCAGGCTTTGGGCGAGCCAGCGACGAGTATCAACCGTTCTTACCTTAAACTCAAGTCGATGTTACTCCCTTATACCTACTCATGTGCCCATGAGGCCGTGACAGGGAAGCCCCTCATGCGTGCGATGTTCCTTGATGATAGCAACGACTACACCCATGGCAGTGCTACACGCTACCAATATATGTACGGTCCATCATTCCTTGTTGCACCCGTCTATCAGAACACTGCGGCCGATAAGGAGGGCAACGATGTGCGCAATGGCATCTATCTACCGAAGGGAACATGGTACGACTACTTCACAGGAGCTACCTACGAAGGAGGTTGCATACTGAACGACTACTTCGCTCCGATATGGAAATTGCCTGTCTTAGTCAAGTCGGGTGCTATCATTCCGATGGTCAATCCGAATAATAACCCTTCTGAGGTCGATAAGAGTCGACGCATCTTTGAACTCTATCCAGACGGTAAGACAAGTTTTACCCTCTATGATGACGACGGTACGACACAGAAGTATCTCAACGGAGAGGGGGCTACTACGCTCATTACCTCCGACCTTAACGACAAGAAGGTGCTGACGGTTAGCATCGACAAAACCGTGGGAACATTCGATGGAATGGTCAAAAATCAGTCGACCACCTTCTATCTGAACACCAACGCAAAGCCTAAGAAGGTCACTGTCATTGTCGGTGGAAAGAAGATACGACTAACGGAGGCAGAGCAGGGCGACAACACGTGGCAGTATGTTCAGGCTTCTAACATCAATCGTTTCGCAACGGCTGGCAGTGAGATGGAACGCCTACTGGTAACTAAAAATTCCCAAATCATCGTGCGCTTGGCGTCATGTGACATCACGAAGGAGGCCGTGACGCTCCGTGTGGACGGCTTTGAGCAGTTGAGAAAGTCAAACGAGACCTTACGAAAGAAGGGTGTCTTGACTTCTCCCAACCTGCTTGAAGCTGATGTCCAGTCGTATAGTGTCACACCGAAGTGGGCTCCTGTGCAGAATGCCGACTATTATGAGATAGCCTTCAACGGTCAGACTTACACCACCATCCGCCACAACTCGCTTCTCTTCGACGACCTTCAGCCAGCCACCGACTACGACTTTAAGGTGCGGGCGGTCAATAGTGAGGGTGCGAGCGAATGGACACCACTACACGTGAAGACGGCTGTCAACCCGTTGGAGTACGCTATCAAGGGTCTTACCGCTACCTCAACGGCCCGTGATATGGAAGGTTTTGAAATCAGCCGATTGGTCGACTTCAATACAACAGGTGACATCTGGCACACCTATTATTATACGAAGGCGGTGCCATTCGACTTTACTGTCGACCTACATAGCACTAACACGCTCGACAAACTGCAGTATGTTCCACGCGCAAATGGCGGTAACGGTACGATAACCAAGTGTGACATCGCTGTCAGCAAGGACGGTAAGACATGGACGGAGATCGGTCCGCAGCAGTGGGCACGAGACGGAAGAACGAAGGAGGTGACGCTCCCTACCCATCCTGTGGCACGTTATGTGAAGGTGAGTGTGAAGGAGGCTGTTGGCAACTTCGGCTCTGGTCGTGAGTTCTATGTCTTCAAGGTGCCTGGCACAAAGACTATCCTTCCTGGCGACATCAACCTCGATGGTAAGGTTGACGAGAACGATTTCACCTCTTATATGAACTATACAGGTCTTAAGAAGGGCGATGCCGACTTCGATGGTTATATCTCTGGTGGCGACCTCAACGGCAACGGCTTGATTGATGCCTACGACATTTCGAATGTTGCCATGCACCTTGAGGATGGTTGGAACGACGATGACGTAGCCCCTGTTGGTGGTAAGGTTTATTACGAATACAACCGTAAGTCTTATGCAGCAGGCGATGATGTCATCATCAAGGTGAAGGGTAAGGACCTGCAGTCAGTCAATGCCTTCAACCTTATCTTCCCATATAGTCCGAAGGAGTTGCAGTTCATTAAGGTTGAAACCGACCCATCAATGGTAATGCGCAACCTCACCTACGACCGTCATCACAGCGATGGTTCTCAGGTTCTCTATCCAACCTTTGTGAACGTAGGCGACCACCATACGTTCAATGGCGACGCCGATCTCCTCGTTATCCGTATGAAGGCTCTCAAACCATTCACCGTTAAGCCACAGCCAGCTAAGGGCTTGTTGGTGGATAAAGAGTTGAGGGAGGTGGAGATAAAGTAAATGCACTGCGCCAGAAACACGCTGGCACTACACTCTACACCAGTTGGCCCCTCCCCCGGCCCCTCCCCCGTAGGGAGGGGAGTGAAATGTGAGGTTACCCCTATTGGGCTGCCAATACGAGGCGTGGGGAGGTTTATCTCTCATGCTTGGGAGGTTTATCTCTCACAGAACTCACAGATTTAACAGAGCCTCTTTGCGCACTGTTTCGAACTCACAGAAGGCCTCCGGCATACAGATATCACAGAACGTTACAGCTAATGTTTGGGGTGATGTATATGAGAGAGGGGAGTTAGTATGATGAAGAAAAATCATTACATTAAATGAAGCTAAATGCCCTCTAAATTGTGGTGTGATGCTTTCTGTAATTGGTTATGTAACATTTTTGAAATCAATAAGTTACGAATAGCATTTAAGAACATGCCCTTCTTGTTTCAAGAAGGGCGTTTTCAATGTGCAAGAAGGGCATGTTCTCGAACGTAGAAGGGCCTCTTTTTGCTTCAAGTTCAGCTCATTCTCGATTGTAGAAGGGAACAGTCTGTAAAGTATATTGACATTCTTTGTTTGCATAGTTGGCATTATATCTCTCACAGAGGACTTTTCTTTCTTTCTCGGAGGACCTTTCTATTTCTCACAGAAGAACACAGATGAACAGAACACACAGCATTCCACAGAGACATTAAGTCAACCGATAACACAGAGCGTTACAGCTAATCTTAGTTGAAAGGCCTCTGTGACCTCTGTATGCCGGAGGCGTTCTGTGGGTCAGAGGCCCCTCCCCCTTCCCCTCCCCCAAAGGGAGGGGCGTGATCACCGAGATACCCCTATGGGCTGGATGTAGGCTTCGTGTTGCCCCTTGTTCGGCGTCTACGATAGCTGAAACGCTCTGTGAACTCTGTATGCCGAAGGCCTCCTGTGGGCTCGAAACGTGCGCCAAAAACCTCCGTGAACTCTGTGCGCTCTGTGAGAGAAAAACCTCCCCAGCGTGAAAGAAGAACCTACCCACGTATCACGTCAGCAGGCCAGTAGGGGTAACCTCACATACTACGCCCCTCCCTTCGGGGGAGGGGTTGGGGGAGGGGCCACCTCCATAGGGGTAACCTCACATACTACTCCCCTCTCCATTCGGAGAGGGGCTGGGGGTGAGGCTACCTTGTCCTCGGGTCCTCCCCACACCCTTTAATTTAGGATTTTTTGGTATAAGCATACGATATATAGGGTGGATATGCACGGAAAAGTGGGTTATTTGCTTAAAAATAGTTAATTAATAGTTGTACTGAATACATATCTTAAAATTATTTTCTAAATTTGTCAACCTTCAAAAAGATAAAGTACTGACTATTTACTTAAAGGCAGAAACTTACCTAAAAAGAAGCAATGAAATAATTAAAAACAATAATCAATTAAACTAAACCATTTCTATGAAGAGACTTTTCAAATCTTATTTGTGGATGGTCTTATTGGGTTCACTTGCATGGGCCTCCTGTTCTGATAAGGAAGTAGGGGGTAGTGTTGGAGGCTCCTTTGACCCTTCACAGCCAATTGTCATTAGTGACTTCTATCCCGACAGTGGTGGTATTGCTACGCCAATGATTATCACTGGTAAGAACTTTGGTACTGATACCACTGGTCTTTCACTATGGTATGTTGATGAAGATGGAGGTCGTCACCGTGGTGGACTTGTATCCTCTAATGGCGAGAAGCTCTATTGTTATGTGCCAGCAGGCTTGACTTACAAGCGTAACATCAAGCTTGAAGTGACACGTGCGAACGGTAACGACACTATTAAAGGTGAAGGAACCCGTGACTTTAAGTACATCACACAGACTGCCGTAACGACTATCGTGGGTACACAGACAAGTGATGCACATGCTACAAAGGCTGACAAACTGTTGACTTCAAACCTCTCAGCTCCTGCTTACCTTTGTATCGACAATGATAACAATATCTTTGTTGTACAGCATACTTTCAATGATGGTCTTAACGCAAACGGTACAAACTGTGATATTCAGTGCCGTAATGAGAAGAATGAGAATATTGGTGGTATGGTATTGAAGGCTAACTTGAAGAAGGATGAGGTTTCTATCCTTCAGGTGAATAGCGACAAGATTAATGCACCAGCTTACTCAACACTTGATGGTTATGAGGGTGTTTACGTACCAGACGATAGTGGGCGTAAGTATTATAGTTTGTTGAAAGACCAAGGCTATGCCGTTCACAAGCAGCAGTTCATTAATCCTAACGGTTATTCTGACCTTGATAATAGCAACTGGAAGTACTGCTTCGTGATTAATAAGAACGACCAGATGATTTACTCTGTGATGTTTAAGGGTCAGCTTATCCGTATTAATCCTAAGACACGTAAGGCTGAGCTGCTCTTGAAGCGTGTAGGTAAGGATGGTCCTAAGGGTTCAGGTGGTTCAGATGCTTTCTGTACATTCAGCCCTACACAGCCTAACCGTTTGTTCATCTCATTTACCGATGCCCATCAGATTTGGTATGTTGATGTAGACCAGTTGTCAGACAAGGATTCTCTGACTTACCAAGGTGAACCATACGCAGGTATATCAGCTTTCGGTACAGTAAACGTCACCGAAGGTAAGGGATGGGAAGATGGAGCATTGAAGAATGCCAAGTTCTGTTATCCACGTCAGATGACCTTCACCAAGGACGGCAAGCTCTATATTGCCGACTCAGGTAACCAGTGTATCCGTATGATTGATACCACGCAAGGCAAGAACGCACGTGTAACCACCCCAATCGGTGTTCCACAGAGTGCAGGTTTCCAAGATGGTGGTGTCGAGTTAGCCAAGTTTAATTGGCCGACGGGCGTCGCGGTGAGTGCCGACGGGAGTACGGTCTATGTCGCCGACTCGAAGAACCAAGTGATACGAGAGTTATCAATCAAATAGCTAAAAGCCTAATAAATACTACAAACATAGATATATATGAGAAGAACATTATATGTCTTGTGTCTCATGTTGGCTCTATTAACTTATGGAGTCCAAGCCTATTCGCAAGATAATAGTACTGCAAAGCAGTTCTCGGTAGCAGGTGTCGTCTATGATGATACGGGTGAGCCATGTATTGGTGCTACCGTTCGTGTAAAGAACGAACCAGGAACAGGAACCATAACCGACCTGGATGGTAAGTTTGCTATTAAGGTTAAGCCAGGTGCTACACTTCAGTTCGAGTACGTAGGTATGGAGACTGTGCAGCGAACAATCCTTAAGGACGAGCCTTCACTATCGGTGAAGTTCAAGGTAGCCAAGACCAATGCTATCGACGAAGTGGTCGTTACTGGTCTTGTGTCACAGAAGAAGGTGTCAGTAGTGGGTGCTGTCTCTACTATTAATATGGATGAGTTGCGCACGCCAGGAACCTCCCTTGTGAACATGATTGGAGGCCGTATGCCAGGTGTGATCACCATGCAGCTCTCAGGAGAGCCAGGTCAGAACCTATCTAACTTCTGGGTACGTGGTGTGTCAACCTTTGGTGCTGGTGCAAGCGCCTTGGTCCTCATTGATGGTATCGAGGGTAGCCTCAATGATATTGATGTAGACGACGTAGAGAGCATCTCAATATTGAAGGATGCTGCAGCAACAGCCGTTTATGGTGTGCGTGGTGCTAACGGTGTTGTATTGGTAACTACCAAGCGCGGTTCAAAGGAGAAGATACAGGTTACAGCTCGTGCGACCGTTAAGCTCTCACATCTCAATAAGTTACCAGAGTATCTATCGTCTTACGACTATGCAAGGTTGGCTAATGAGGCACGTGCAATGTCAGGAGAGGCCGACATCTATACGCCAATTCAGTTGGATATCATCAAGAACAACCTCGATCCAGAGCTTTATCCAAACGTAAACTGGATTGACGAGATTATCAAGAGGAACTCTTTGCAGGAAAACTACTACGCCAGTGCACGTGGTGGTGGAGATGTTGCACAATACTTCGTATCAGTAGGTTATCGCCATGAGGGTGCTGCTTATCGTCAGAAAGAAAACCAGTTCCATCAGCCATTGTCCTACGATCAGTTGACTTATCGTGCAAATATTAACATGAACCTCACCAAGCGTTCTGAGCTTTACTTTGGTGTTGATGGTAGCATATCAAACTATACAACTCCGGGAGGTAAGAATACCAACCAAGTGTGGGAGGATGTACTCCAGCTGAATCCATTGATGTTCCCTGTTACTTACGCTGACGGAACATTGCCAACATACGGTCAGAACGACCTTATCTCTCCATTTGCTGCCCTTAACTATCAGGGTTACAGATCATCTGACAATACCCGTAACATGATTACCTTGAAGTTCACACACCGCTTCGGTGGTATTCTCAAGGGACTCGTGGGTTCTGTTCAGGCTGTTAACGACCGCACATCAGGTTTCAGCGAGCGCCGTTTCGTTAGACCAGACTACTATCGTGCAACAGGTCGTACATCAACAGGTGACCTCATCAAGACCTTACGTTCTAAGCAGCAGGATATGTTTTACTCTTCAGACAACGAATCTTGGAGAAAGTACTACATGGAGGCTAAGTTAGACTATAACACAAGTATCGGTGCTCATAACCTCGGTGCACTCCTCTTCTATTACATGGAAGACACAAAGGGGTCAGAGTGGGGCAATGGTGATGCACTCGGTATCGCAGCTATCCCTAAGCGTCGTCAGAATGTATCAGGTCGTTTGTCATGGGGTTATAACTCTACTTACTTCGTAGATGCTAACTTCGGTTACACTGGTTCAGACATCTTCCCTAAGGGTGAGCGTTTCGGCTTTTTCCCATCAATAGCTGTGGGTTGGGCTCCAACATCCTATAAGTGGGTACAGCAACACCTCCCATTCGTTAACTTCTTCAAGATTCGTGGTTCATACGGTCTTGCAGGTAACGACCAGATTGCAGATAAAGATTCTCGTTTCCCATACTTGACCATTATTAATAACCACGCTGCTACGACATGGGGTTATAACGGACAAGGTATCGTTGAGAAGCAGACAGGTGCTGATAACTTGAAGTGGGAGGTTGCTAAGAAGTTGAACGTTGGTATCGATGCTAACTTCTTCAATGATGCTATCAAGTTGACAGTTGACTTCTTCCGTGATACACGTGACCACATCTTCCAGAACCGTGTTACATTGCCAGAGTATGCTGGTATGGTGACCTATCCAAAGTCTAATGTGGGTCGTATGCACTCTTTTGGTTCAGATGGAAACATCTCTTATTTCCACAAGATAAGCAAAGACATGAACTATACCGTTCGTGCTAACTATACATGGTCACAGAATATTGTAGACTACTTCGAGGAGAATAAGCTTGCTTACGATTATCAGAGCGTGACAGGTATGCCATACAGTGTATTGCGTGGTTACATCTCTGAGGGTCTCTTCAAGAATGAAGACGATATTCGTCAGAGCCCAGACCAGACAGCAGCCTTCGGAGTTGTGCGTCCTGGTGATATCAAGTACCGCGACGTGAATGGTGATGGTGTCATCAACAGTGACGACCGTGTGCCACTATCTTACGGTAACAACGTTCCTCGTGTCATGTTCGGTATTGGTGGAGAGTTCAACTATAAGGACTTTACCGTAAGTTTGCTCTTCAAAGGTAATACCGGTGTAAACTACTACCGAGTAGGTATGGGTCACGACGCAGGCTGGATTCCATTCTATAATGGTGAGATGGGTAATGTATTGAAGATGGTGAACAATCCAAAGAACCGTTGGATACCATCATGGTATTCAGGCGATCCTTCAACGGAGAACCCTAACGCCATGTTCCCACGTCTGTCTTACGGCTCAAATACAAACAACTCACAACTCTCCACATTCTGGAAGAAGAACGGTTCATTCCTTCGTTTCCAAGAGTTGAACTTCCGCTATATATTCCGCCATCGTAAGTGGTTGCGTGCAGCAGGACTTAGTTCATTAGAGTGTGACTTTGTAATTAACAACCTCTTCACTATCGACAGTGCAAAGTACTTCGACCCAGAGCAGGCTTGGTACAATGGTGCGGCTTATCCAATCCCAACCACCTACTCATTGCAAATGTACTTTAGATTCTAAAGGTTCCACCTCTTTAATTAGATTGTAATAATGAAAAAACATATATTAGCTTTGGGCACTGTTGCAGCCTTGTTCGCAGGAATGACCTTCACGTCATGTAACTTCTTGGACCAAGACGACAACTTTAATGCTATCTTCAAGGAAGACTCAGTCTTCCACTCAGCCCAGAATGCAAATGGTTATCTCTTTGCTACACCAACGATGTTCCCATCAGCTGGTAACATCTGGGGTAACTCTTGGAATCCAGGTGAGACGGCCTCAGATGAGATCTGTGTACGTTGGCAGACCAACGAGTTCTGGGGAGCAAAGTTCACAGTAGGTAACGTCAATGCAGAGAACGTTCCTAACTGGGGTTATTGGTACCAGATGTATAAGGTTATCAACCGTTGTAACCGTATGTTGGCTAATGTCGACAAGATTGCTGACATGTCTACCAATGATAAAGAAGACTATAAGGCAATGGTTCACTTTATCCGTGGTTATGCTTACTACGTATTGTTGCAGAACTGGGGACCTTGTCTTATTGTTAATGATGAGGTAATCTCAACCAGTGAGAAGGCCGAGTACTACGACCGTGAGCGTGCTACGATGGATGAGTCAATCGACTATATCTGTAATGAGTTCGCACAGTCGCTCCCTGGCTTGAAACGTCCAAGTGAGCAGTCAACAGCTTATTTCGGTCGTCCAACAAAGGGTACTGCCTTAGCACTTATCGCACGTCTTCGCCTCTTGCAGGCTTCACCAACCTTCAATGGTGGTACTTACGCTAAGCGTTGCTTTGGAGAGTGGAAGCGTAAGAGCGATGGCAAGTATTATGTAAACCAGACTTACGATGCAAAGCGTTGGGCTGTTGCTGCAGCCGCAGCAAAGCAGGTCATCGACCTAAACTACTATACGCTCTACACAGTCGACGCTGATAAGGATAATCCATATCCACTTGACGCATCAGTTCCAACGGCTAAGTTCCCTGATGGTGCTGGTGGTATTGACCCATATCATTCCTTTGCTGATATGTTCAATGGCGAGGGTACAGCAAAGGTAAACCGTGAGCTTATCTGGGCTGATGAGTATTCTGGTCCTGTAATGACCTATTCTCGTCACTCATTCCCTGTTAACTATGGTGGATGGGGCGGTATGTCAGTACCTCAGCGTGTGATTGATTGCTTCTTGATGAAGGATGGTAAGAAGCCAGCAGAGTCTCCACTCTATGAAGCCGACCTAACCAAGCATATCACTCAGAAGAAGTCTATCGGTGATTGTGACATGGCCAACGGTACACCATTAGCCTATGTAAACCGCTCAGCACGCTTCTATGCAAGCATCGGCTTCCCTGGTCGTATCTGGAAGATGAACTCTACCACCGATGGAAGTTATAACAACCAGACCTTCTGGTACTCTATTGATGATTCTAAGGCTGGTAAGAACGCAGCAGGTAACAACCCTAACGACTACTGTATCAGTGGTTACGTACCATTCAAGTACATCCACCCAGATGACTCTTGGCATGGTAAGGATGGTGCTTCGGTTATTCCTAAGCCATTCCCAATCATCCGTTATGCAGAAATACTGTTGAGTTTCTGTGAGGCCGACAACCATGTTCAAGGTTCAGAGAACGTGAAGACATGGGATGCAAACGGTCGTCTCGTAGACGTAGCAGTAACCCGTGACGAGGCAGCTATGGCCCGTTACTTCAATATGATACGCTATCGTGTGGGCTTGCCAGGCGTTGAGGCTGCAACACTCAGCTCTGAGAATGCTTTCGATGAGGTTATCAAGAACGAACGTCAGGTTGAGCTCTTCAATGAAGGTCATCGTTACTTCGACACACGTCGTTGGGGTACTTACTTCACAGAAGACGCTAACAGCTCTAATTGGCGTGGTCTTGATGTTTACAGTGAGAAGAAAGGTAACAACGATGGTCCATTCTTCAACCTCGTAACCATCAACGAACAGAATATCCGCGACCGTAAGGCTCTCCCACGAATGGTATTCCTTCCACTCATACATCGTGAGTTGGTTAAGAGCCCTAAGATGGATCAGAACCCAGGTTGGGATCGTTAATAACGTTAATATTGTAACTATTTATGAAAAAATACAAGTATATATTAGGATGTGCCTTAGCTGCTGTAGCATTGTCATCATGTAACAATTATGACTTTGAGCAGAACTTCTATCCTCACAAGGTAGGCTTGATGGCAGGTTCCAACCGTATCTATGACCGCACCACAGTAGAACTCTCTGCTGTGGAGCAGGGGACGGCTTCTGTCAAGTTAGTGGCTAACTTGAGTGGTTCACAGCTTGCCGACCGTGACTATCACGTGTCTATCGCTCATGACGACTCACTCTTCAATGCGTATAATAAGTCAAATTTCGATATCGACAGTACTAAGTTTGCGCGTCTTCTCCCAGCCGACTGCTATGAAGACCCACAGATGGCGGGTACTATCCCAGCTGGGTCAAACAAGTGCTACTTTGATATCAAGTTGAAGAACCTTGGTACGCTGTCTCCTGACAGTGTCTATTTCCTCGACTACAAGATTGTCAGCCATGATGCAAGTGCAATCGCAACCGACAATAATAAGTTAGGTGTTCAGTTGAATCACGTGCTGGTTAAGATTCTATGGAAGAACAATTACGGCTCAACAGCAGAGAATTGGAACTACCAGTTAGTATCTTCTCAGGTGACAAACGTTGAGACAAAGTCAACCACTCGACCTACCAATACTGTCCGTGCCTTCCCTGTAGCGGCCAATGCTGTTCGTTTCCTTGCAGGCGACGAGAAGTGGGATAACTACGAAAAGGCACTCCATGACATCAACGTGAAGAGTATCGTTGCTACTATCGGTTCGAAGACTGTTACGAACCCTTCAGCTTACAACGTAACACTGAAGCCTTTCAAGCAGGATTCGCTCGAGGTAGAGATGCTTACTCCTGTTGGTGAGTATAACAATACATTCCTGCTCAATGAGTTGGGAGGTAGCGCTTCCACCAATCCAACCTACTTTAAGGAGTTCCGCCTCCACTATCGTTATCGCGTGATGAAGAACGCTAAGCAGAGCGATGGTACATGGAAGGTTGGCCCATGGAAGGAAGTGTTAGCAAAGATGCGCTACCAGTATAACCCAAGAGCAGACAAACTTTAACCGTATAAATAACGACGAATAATGAAACTGAAGATTAATTTCCTATTCATACTGTCAGTGCTGTTTGTGGGAACATTAGGCCTCGCATCCTGTGCAGCTGACTATGACACCGACTTTACAAGCAAGGAGCTTGAGGTTCCTCATTCCTCCCAACGAATGATAGCATTCAATAAAGAGGGCGGTGAACAGCAGATTGTTGTAGAGACAAACGTAGCTTTGGAAGACTGGAAGGCGGAGAGTAATGCCGAGTGGCTTACTGTCACGAAGAATCCTGACGGTAAGGGCGTTACGGTTAAGGCTCCGGCTTACGATGGCTTCAAGGCTCGTGAGGCGAAAGTAACTATCTCTCATGGCGAGCGTGCATCCTATGAGATTAAGGTGTCACAGATGGGTTACGAGAGTGTTCTCCGTATTCCTGAGCAGAACCCATTCTTCAATCGTGAGGGTACGTTCTATTCTCTCCTTGAGAGTAAGGTGACAAGTATCGACGTACCAGTTGAGACCAACCTCCATCTCGACCATATCATCATCCCTGACACAGTATCGTTTGTTCGCTTGGACACAACGAAGACCGTCAAAGAGAATGGTATCGTGAAGCTTCACTTCGACATGGATGCTAACACAACAGCCGAGACTCGCTACTGTACAGTTCGTCTGAAGAGTTCTGACAACTGGGATGCTTCTATCGAGTATGTCATCGAGCAGTCGGCTAAGGGCTATAAGGTGCGTCCTATCTATCCTATGGAGACGAAGGAGGCAGCCGTTGAGATGGTCGACCTCGGTCGTACTTATCGTGTGCCATTCCAGCGTTCTACGGCTGATGGTAACTATGAGGTTATCATCCCTGAGGAGGCTAAGAGCTGGCTTTCATCACCTAAGAAATATATCTCTGGTGCGGAGGTTGACTTCACTGCAACGCTCAACACTACTGATAACGCACGTTCTTGTGATGTGGTTTGTAAGCCTTCTAATAGCAGCGCACAGCCTTTCACAATCCATGTGACCCAACAGCCATTCCAAGACATCGTTCCTACTGGTGTCAACGATGTGAACGTTACGCCTGGTAAGGGCCAGTTCACTGTGACATGGAAGGCTCCTGACGAGGTCAACTATGAGAAGGTTATCGTTAGAGCAAAGAGCAATATGCCGGGTGTACCAGAGTCAGTAAAGGAGGTAGCAGCGAACGAGACGTCTTGTGTTCTCAATGATGTCTTCAACTTTGCAGGCGACTATACCATCACCGTGACGACTCAGGGCCTCAGAGGTAAGAACACCCACGACCCTGCAACAGCTACTGCTCAGGCTAACGAGTGGTCTGAGTCTGTTGAGATACCGCTCACTGCGGCTATGGTATCAGCTAACTCTATGCAGCCAGGGCACGAGATTGGCGCTGCTGTCGATGGTAATAAGACTACTTACTTCCAGACGAAGAGCAACGGAAACACGAGCGATCCACGTCCTCACATTGATATTACGCTGAACGAAGGTATCAATGGTACGTTCTACCTTGGCTTCGATGAGTATAAAGTTAGCAGTAACGACCGCAACCCTAAGCGTGCTAATATCTACGCTTCATCAGATGTCATCACTGCTGCTACGCCTGTTTCAACACAGACAAACTACCGTTCTGCGAATGCTGTGAGCGAACCACTCGCTTACACAAAGACCAATGGTGCTACTATCACCCATATCCGCTTCGAACCTACACAGCGTAAGAATGGTTCGAATATCAATAATGGTGGTGGCTCATCTTACTGGTATCTCGCTGAACTCCACCTCTATGTTTATCACGATGAGGCTTGGAAGAAGGAGCAGTTAGGTCTGTAATCTCTATTTACCAACCTACTGGCATAGTCCCCCTATGCCAGTGGGTTGTCTTCGTTAATATACTATTCAGGTGATGTGCTACACCTTCGCACGAATGGTGCGGGGCGTGAACACCACGGGTGCGGAGCCTCCGCACTGTCCTAAAAAAGGGTGAAAGCAAACTTGATACTTACCGAAGAGAAACCTAAAAAACAACTACTTATTAAATACATCTATGTTATTCGAAAGATTTTTACGCAAGAAGACACTCATGGCAGCACTGGCTCTGACCGCTGCTGTGCCAAGTGTTGCGAAAGCTTCGATGCTCTCTGCGGCACCAACTGCTGATGGAGAGAATCAAAAACTCAAACCGGGAGTTTATTACATTGTTAATGACAAGCGTCAAAAAGGTACTGACCTTCATGTCTTTGTCGATGGTAAAGGCACCTTACATGGGCAGCATTATAGCAGTCCATCAACCGACTTCTCCGACCTCTTCTTACTACATGCTAAGGACGGAAGGTACACCATTCAGAGTCTGAAGAATGCTAAGTACGTTCAGAGTGTGGGTCAAAATAATGAGGTCTATAAGACGGCCAATGATGCTTACAAGTTCCGGATTGAGTATCAGACAGAGTCAAGTGGGACGGGTAAGTCTTACTTCAATATCTATAATAGTAATGCTGAAGATTGGTGCTGGCACCTCGATGCTCAGAAGGATATCGTTCGTTGGAAACCATTGATGGATAATGGTATCAGAGCGGTTGGCCCAAGTGAGTTCCGCTTCGACCCTGTGACGACGCTTACAAACGAGCAGGTGCTTGCCCGTCTGGCTCAACTGACCAAGGTGGTCGACCCAACAAAGGACCTCACAAAGTATTATCAGATTGTTTCTGACACTTATGGCAGGGCGATGCGTGAGGACTTTATTGTTGGCGAATTGTCTACCTCGGGTTTTAACAGCAGTGATTACTCTTATTATTGGAAGTTAGAAAGGTTGGCTAATGGCCGCTACGTGTTCCAGAATGCTGTGACAGGAAAGTATATCGTTCCTCAGAATGGGCAGACAAGTCGCTCTTATACGACAGCTGAGGGGAAGGGTACTGGCTTTGACCTCCAACGTAACACGGACGATCCATACGTGTTGGCTTTCGAGATGGTCGATGCCAATAATGTTGGTATCCATTGTGCGGAGAGTCAGGGATACCATCCTGTTGGCTGGTACACGCACAACGAGGCGAATAGGTGGGTCTTTAAGGAGGCTACACTCGACCCTGCTAAGCTCAAGGAACAGCAGGATGCTTACAAGACTCGTGTCGACTTGACCAAGAATGTAGATGTCTATGCTGAGAAGGTGGCTAAGTATTTCACTAACAGTGCCGCTACGGAGGTTACTGCCGCTACTAAGGCGATGAGCGATGAGGCGTTGAAGGCTCAGATGACTACCGAGGGTGTGCCACAGGGACTACAGGAGGTTGTGTTGAAGATAAAGAACCAGAGCTGGACTGTTTATCCAAGTGGTCGCAACTGGGAGAAGCTCTTCCGCATCGCTGATTATAAGGTTTACAGCGAGAATAACTATGGTGCTTGGGCGCGTTCAATGGGTATTGGCTACGATTATGGTAGCATGACGAACCCAACAGGTATCACGGCTCGTGATGGCGAGGACCTCTTCATCTTCCTTGGCGATGATATTCCACAGAATGCAACAGTGCAGATTGAGCTCGTACCATTGGGTACACGCAGTGCTGGTAAGTACTATAACTTGAAGAAGGGATTGAACATTATCCTCAATCAGGGCGAGAACAACGTGTTTGTTAACTATATCGGTCGTACCTATAACAACGGTAAGTACCTCAGAGATTATAAGCCTATGAACATCCACATCGAGGGTGGTAAGGTGAATGGATACTTCGACCTCACTAAGGGTAACACCAACGAAGACTGGCAGACAATGCAGTCTGACGGCCTTGTATGGGCTAAGGCGTTCAATATGAAGGGCGAACTGATTGTCATGAACATGCCTGGTGATGATTGCAAGCGCTATACTCCTGTTCACATGAAGGAGTTGGTTGAAATCTGGAACAGCATCGTACAGCGTGAAGACGACCTCATGGGCTTCCGTGCCGCTAAGCGTGATAAGTGCAACAACGTGCTCAACGCTACTGCTGTCGACCATGGTTATATGTATGCTACGACGGGTGGTACCTACTATAACTACAACACTTTGGGTGATGTACTCAACTACGATAAGATGAAGTGGGGCAATGGTACACTCTGGGGTCCTGCTCACGAGTTCGGTCATAACCATCAGCAGCTGTTTAACACGGCAGGTATGACGGAGATTTCGGTCAATATGTACTCTAACATGGTGATGTTTACTTCGGGTCGCGTAACCAGCCGCTCTGAAAACTGTTCTTATACAGATGTTGACGGTAAGAAGTATGATGGAGTTTGCGAGAGTGCTGTCTCAACCTATGCTGACCGCTTTGCTAACAAGAAGAAGTGGTTTGAATATGGCACATGGGGCACAACGCAGATGTATTACAAGCTCTATTTGATGTTCCATGCGTCTGGTCTTGATGATCAGTTCTGGCATAATTGCCTCGATTATCTCCGTAAGAACCGCCTTGAAGGACAGGGTACAGCCAACTGTCAGGGCCAGAACGACTACTTACTCTTTGCTAAAGCGTGTTGTGTAGCAGCCAAGCAAGACCTTTCAAGCTTCTTTGAAGCATGGGGACATTTCTATGATGTGAACGGATCTGTCATTGGTGACTACAGTAACACAACCATGTACACCACAAGAGCACAGTGGATGGAGGCGAAGAAGTTCATGCAGAAGTTCCCTAAGGGGCCTGCGAACAATATGATCTTCATAGATGATCATATCCGTCCTACCCCAGCTATCTATCCTAATGCGGCCCCTGGCACAATGCGTCAAGACTTTAACAATGCTGTACGCATTGGTTCAATGGGCGACTTCGGCTCATGGGATCAGTTTAAGAAGGATAGTCTCGGAACGGGCTGGGCTGTTGTTAAGGAAGAGAAGACCGTTAATGGCCGTCGCACCTATACTATGGAGGCTAAGAACAGCCACGTGGTAGGTTTCAAAATCTACGATAGTAAGGGTAATCTCATTTACTTTGCGAATACCAAGACATTCACTATTCCTAAGAAGGTGATGGAGGCTGCAGAGAATAACATCCAAGTTAAGGTTTGTGGCTCAGATGGTTCTGAGGTCGACCCAGGCAAAGAACCAACTGGTATCAAGACCTTCACCTCACCATCAAATGGCGGTAAAGTAGATGTCTATAGCATCTATGGTGCCCTTCTTCGCAGTAAGGTGAACCCAGAGACAGCCCTCGAAGGCTTACCTAACGGCATCTATATCGTTGGTGGCAAGAAAGTTGTTGTTGGTAAATAAGCCGAGATGAGAAGGGAGAATAGGGTAGAGTAGCAAAGGTAGAGTAGGGTAGAACCACAAAACCTACCCGCAGCTGGTGGCAATCATCATCCCCCACCAGCTGCCCCTCGCCCCTCATCCCCTATCCCCCCTCCCATTTTCAGCGGACCGCTTCCCAATCCACAGCGGTCCGCTTTTTTGTTTCCAGCAATCCGCTTTTTTGTTTCCAGCAATCTTCTCACCCGTTCCCTTCGGTCTGCTATCCTGTTTCCTTTGTTCCGCTATCCTGTTTCCTTTGGTCCGCCTTCCTGTTCCCTTCGTTTCGCTTGCTTGTTCCTTTTGGTCCGTTTCCCTGTTCCCTTTGTTCCGTTTCTTCGTTTCTTTCGGTCCGTTTTCCTGTTCCCTTTGTTCCGCTTCTTCGTTTCTTTTGGTCCGCTACTCCCTTTCTTTCGTACCCCGCTCTTGTTCTTTTCGGCCCGCTTCCCCGTTTCCTTTGTTCCGCTCTTTCGTTTTCTTCGTTCCGCCTGCTCGTTTCCTTTTGGCTGCTCCTCCGTTTCCTCCGTTCCGTTTCTTGTTTCCTTTGGTCTGGTTCTACGAGGCACTACCTCGTAGTCAGCTCCTTTCTCTCCTTGTCCTCTCTCCCCTTTTGTCAGGTATTTTCGTCCCTCTCAAATCCGATACACGCCTTTCAGTGTTGAAGACCATGCCCTTCAACGTTCGAGACAACGCCCTTCTTGCCCCAAGACAACGCCCTTCAACGTTCAAGAACACGCCCTTCTCCTCCCGTCTCTGTATGTGCTTGGTTTCGTGTTAGTTGCAAGTTCTGTTTCACTTCATGCCCTCCTCCCTGCGTAGGGACTTTCGTGTGCGTTCTTGTTAAGTTTTTTCATGCACCTAAGCGGCTCATTGGTTCTTTTCTCTCTCACGTTGTTTAGAACGCATGAAGCTCGTAGGATGTTTTCTCTCTCACAGATTTTCACAGATGAACAGAAGCCTTTCTGCTAACAGGGGGAACCCACCAACGCCTGCTGGCAGGCGACAGATATCACAGAATTTACAGCCATATATTAGGGATTAATAGCTATTTATTAGCTGAAACGTTCTGTGTTATCGGTTGACTTAATGTCTCTGTGCGCCTTTGTAAAATCTGTTCATCTGTGTAGTTCTGTGAGAAAAGAATACAAGAGTTTCGTTGGGAATTATATCTCTCACAGATTTTCACAGATGAACAGAAGCCTATCAGCTCACAGGGGGAACCCACAAACGCCTGCAAGCAGACGACAGATATCACAGAATTTACACCCATCAGAAGCCTCACCCCCAGCCCCTCTCCGAATGGAGAGGGGAGTGAACACCGAGGCTACCCCTCCTTCGCTGCTTGTGTAGTGATGCGAATGTACTATTAGCTTGCCCCCCTCTATATGTAATCTTTAACACCCAACATTCAACACCCAACACCCACCAAGGCAAATCATCAACACCTAACAACCATCACCCAACACCCATCAGTAGCTGTAACGTTCTGTGTTATCGGTTGACTTAATGTCTCTGTGCGTCTTTGTGAAATCTGTTCATCTGTGTAGTTCTGTGAGAGAAAGAACGCCCTCTGTTACTTTCCTCCGTTCCTCTGTTACCCTGTCTCAACCGTCCCCTACCATGTCCCTGCCCTCTGTTACTCATCGAACTTGTTCCTCTGTTACCCTGTCTTAACCATACCCTGTCCTGTCCCTGCCCTCTGTTACTTATCGAACTTGTTCCTCTGTTACCCTGTCTTAACCATACTCTGTCCTGTCTCTGCCCTCTGTTACTCATCGAACTTGTTCCTCTGTTACCCTGTCTTAACCATACCCTGTCCTGTCTCATCCCTTTGTTACTCATCGAACCTGTTCCTCTGTTACCCTGTCTTAGACATACCCTGTCTCCTTCACATTTCCTACTATCCTCTCACAATAATCCCACTACTCTATCCGTTAGTGTCTTTGGGGGTATCATGTCCCCCACAGATAGAAATGTTAAAACCTCAATTTTCAAACCTCTAACTCCCATGTTCGACGTTTTGTCACTTGCGTTCTGTGCTCCATGCCCAAAGTTAAAAGTCCTGAGAACAGTCCTTGTAATCCTCTCGTTCGTAAGTCTTAGCCATCCCGCCGAGGCCTCGGTTGCCTTGGCTGATAGCCTACGGCACACGTCCTCCATCGCAGTAGACGACAGCCTGGGCGTGACGACAGACACATGTGCGGTGGGCGACACGGCAGCTACGGTCAGACAGGCGTGTGAGAAGGTAAGATACAAGAATGACACACGCCTCGACAGGGTCGTCTACACCTGTGCACCCCTTATCCTCAACGGACTTCTCATGCGTAGCGAGAGCAAGCGATTTCGTGGTCTGCGGAACGACTATATACCACGTTTCGACAGGCGATTAGACAATTACACGCAGTATCTCCCAGCTGCCGTCATGTTAGGACTCAAGTTAGGAGGAGTGAAGGGGAGGAGCAGTTGGGGGCGCATGCTCGCCTCTCATGCCATGTCGGTAGCGTTGATGGCAGGAATTGTCAACGCCTTGAAATACTCGGCACAGGTAGAGCGACCCGACGGAACCGACCTCCGTTCGTTCCCATCTGGTCATACCGCTACCGCCTTCATGACCGCCACCATGCTTAATAAGGAGTATGGCTATCGGAGTCCATGGATAGGTATTGGAGCCTACAGCGTAGCCGCTGCGACTGGTCTTATGCGTATGGCGAATAACAAACACTGGTTGAGTGATGTGATGACAGGGGCTGGCGTGGGCATCGTAGCCACTGAGATGGGGTATTATCTTACTGATCTTATCTTTAAGCAACGTGGGTTGAACAAGCCAACAACGGAGGAGACGTTTGAAGAGAAGTATCATCCCTCGTTCATCGGACTGAATTTTCTTATCAACGAACCGCTGGGGAAGTATCCTGACGGGAAGGGATCGCATGTCAAAGTGTCACGTGGTTGTACGTCAGCAGTGGAGGGTGCGTATTTCTTCAACCCCTATGTTGGTGTTGGCGGACGGTTCTCTGTGACCCGCACATCGGTTATCGTCGACGGTGTCAAGGCCGAGGATAATGTCTTCGATACGTGGAAAGTAGGCGGTGGAGCCTATTTCTCTTATCCGCTAACGTCCCGCTGGCTCCTTGGAAGTAAACTCTTAGCCTCGTCAGTGTTCTATCCTAATATACAGTTGACGGACGAGTTGATCGATTCACGCCATGGCATGGGTCTCGGGACAGGTCTGTCACTGATGTTCAGAGCACGCCAGCATTACAGTGTTCGGTTCTTGGTAGATTATAACCTCCTGCCTTATCGTGCCTTAGGAAAGCATACTTGCTTCCATTCCTTAGAGTTAGGCTCCTCGTTTGTCGTGAGCTTTTAGAGGACAGCTGATAGTGGGCGCAGGCCGTCGCCAGCGGTCCTTTCCCTCGTTCCCACCTGCCCCCTGTCTCCGTTCCCAGCCAACCTTCCCTCCGTCCCCACCTGTCCCCTGTCCGTTCCCAGCGGTCCCTGTTCTACGAGGCAGTGCCTCGTAGGCCTCGACCTCAGCCGCCCCTGTCTTCCTTCCCAGTTTTCCCTCCTCTCCTCCCCCTGCCCTTCTAATTTCCTCTCCCACCCGAAAATAATTGTTATTAAATTTGTTTTAATTATATTAGTTTTATATCTTTGTCCCGAGTAAACAATCAGAAACATAAAAACCTAAGGTGATTAATGATTTCGACGGTGGTCAGTGAGATAGAAGACGGATAGTTCTATTCGTGTCGCTAAGCCTTTACGTGCCTGTCGTAATACTACTTGAGAAAGAAAACAGACAATTTTTACCAATATTAATGCTATACACAATGATCAGAAAACTGTATCTTGCAATAAGCTTAGCGCTATGCTTGGCTGTTGCACCCCAGGCCCTCTATGCACAGAAGGGCAAGGCAAAGACTGCGGTATGTAAGCTGAATGAGACCCAAAAGGAGAAACAGCTGTTTGCTTATGGTTTCTACAAAACCTATATGAACAGCCTTCTCTATACTCAACTCGGCGACCTTAGTAGTGTCATTGCAGAGAAGTTTGTTAGTCCATCGGTCATGAAGAAGAGTGTTGATATGGACGGTGATGTCCTTATCGATGCGCAGGCTTGTGATGAAGAGAATATACGAACACTGAAGGTTGTACCGCTGAATAATGATTGGCTCTGCGTCTCTTTTCTGTGGATAACACCTTATAAGGATGTCGGAACAAAGCGCACGGTAGTATATATTAAGGTGAAGGAACAGGGCAACTCGTTCGTCATCGAAGATGCTACTACGAAGAAGCCTGACTTGAGAAAGTAGTCTTCTGTAATTGAGAATAATTAAGACAGTTGCCTTATTAACTTAATACATTATGGTTATGAAGAAAGATCTCAGAACAAGACTTGTGTCATTCTTCGGCTCAAGAGGGATGAAAGCTGTCTGTATTATCCTTTTACAACTCCTTTGTGTGCCAACTGTTTGGGCACAGGTGACAGTGGAAGACCTTGATACCGTAGAACTTTTCAAAACGTTTCCACCCACGATAGAGGGCAAGTGCGAACAGCAGAACATCAGACTTAACATCAAACAACCTTACAAACTGATAAGGAGTAGGGGATACGTACCCAGTCAACTGCCCTGTGACACTAAGGGGTGTATATTTAGACATATTATTGCTCAATCGGATGCCAGTATCGTTCATCAAGATAAAGACTGTGAGCTCTATTTGAAGACATCGATTTGGAGTGGGAATAGTAGGGACGACCTCACACCACTCCCTACGGGTGGAAAGATAAATATGAACATCTACGGCTATATTAAGTGCGACCTGAAATGGCAGGTGGATAAGATGTGTAAAGCTGTCGAACCGTGTGAGATTGACGAAATAAAGATGCTTCTAACTGACTATCCATCCTCTCTTGCTAAGCAGTACTTTAATGCTGACTATATGCTGATGTATCCTATTGACACAAAACAACAGGAGTGTAGGGATAAGTTCACCCGTGCTCGTTGTGTTGTGATAGGTAAGGATTATAGATTTGTCTTTATGTATTTCTTCTTAACGGACGATAATGCAAAAGACCTTAACAAGTATCTTGCTCAGCTGAAGGGGATGATATGGTTCAATTAGTGGACGCTCCTCGGGTAATACAGATGTGGCCGAATCACGCTCACTGTGCTCTTGTTGGTGGGACAAAAGAATGATAACCGCAGCTGACGATGCTGACCTGAACGCACAGGGAGGCCTGTCGGCGCATAAACTGATACACAAGGAAGGATATAGAGAAATAATGTTATAGAAAAAGAGAAGGAGGGTTGTTGATAATCACTGTCCTCTCCACTGTTCCCTTCGGTCTTTGACGGATGGGACGGAGAGGGCAGAGGTGGGTCTTCCTCTCCACCCTAAGCAGGGTGGAGGGGAGTCTTCAAGAGAAAAGCAGAGTGACATCTCATTGGAACAAGTTGTTTTTTAATTATTAACTTCTAATCTAAGTTTGAATATGAAGAGAATTAAGAACATTTGTTATGCTTTTCTTTTAGCATTCTTGTTTTGCCTTCCTACATGGGGACAAAATGATGTGAAGATTACAAGGGTGGGTAAGCTCATTAAAGAGTCTTACTATTCAAAGTGGGAAGAAGATAGCTTTCAGACCTATTACATTGCTACTGATGCGGAAAGAACGGAACGTTTTATCAAGGAGGGGGGCTGGAAAGACGTCCGTGATAAACGGTATATGCCATATTCTTTGAAATCAATGTGGCTAATAGAAAAGGGTTTTAAGAAAGCTCTGAGTAAGGTGCTTACTAAGGAACAAAAGAAATTTCTAAATCCCATTGGGGACGATAGTAACATCTTCTGGTCTGATTTCTATGTCTTTATAAATAGTAAACAACGGTTTGTAAAGATAGATATGATGAGCAGCACAGCGAAATACTTAACCCATGAGCAGATTTATGAGATTCTGAGACTATACTCTAAATGTAAGCTGCCAGTGCACCCTGTAGTAGGAGCCTTTAAAGAGAAAGAATACTATATAACGGGTGCTTCGGTCTTCAAGATAAAGTAATGCTACGGACAGAAGGCCTATCAGCGTCATAAAAGAATGATAACTGCCGTTGACAATGGCCCTCCCTGAACGCACAGGGAAGCCTGTCGGCGCATAAACTGATACACAAGAAAGGATATAGACAAGCACATAGCAGACTCGGTAATCACTCTCCTCTCCATTCGGAGAAGGGCTGGGGGTAAGGTCTGCTAAGCTACTCATTTATACATAAATATAATAACATGAATATTAGAAACATCACTTTGAAAGACAAGCTCTTAGTGATATTAATCCTTATTAGCACTGCAATACCATGTATAGCACAGTCGGGAAAGCAAAACTACACAAGGGCGTATGACTTAGACTTTAAGATGGTACCAGACTCTTTGCGCCCCTATCGCTGGATAGAGAACGGTGCCTTTGCGCTCTACACTATACCTTGGGATGTTAAAGGACCAATGCGAACGTTGTACGCAAGGCGGTACATAAAGGAAATTCCAATTGTAGACAGATTAAGAACGGAGATCTCTCATAGAATCCTCTTGCCCCACGACAATCTTAAAGAGGGTGTGGTAGGCCTTGAATGTAAGGGGAGTGGACTAAAGCGTGTGGTCCTAACGCTGCAAGCGATTGATGAAGAAGAGAAGGTGGTGGCAACAGGATCATTCATCTGTAAGCCTGACTCTGTCCTCAAAACATATTCGACACATATTAACCTGACTAATGCGTCTTCATTGAATATAGGTATCAACGCCTTAGGCGAGGAAAGGAAAGATGCGTATATCGCCTTCTCAAAACTGAAGGTGACACTTGATAATAAGCCTATCGACGATTATCCCGTTAGGACACTTGCTCCTTTGAGGGTGGAGGGTGGTCTCAACCTTATTCGTGAAGACAGTAATCATTGTTTCGACCTGGCACAGATAGACGGACTCAGAGACAAGCGAATAATTGGTTTAGGAGAGTCTTTACATGGTAACTCTGACATTAAAAGCTTTGTTACCAGACTGATTGAAGCGTCTGTCAAACGGCATGATTGTAGATTGGTCTTGATGGAGTTCCCCTTAGGAAAATCACTTTTCTTTAATCGTTATATACAAGATGATAGCTTCACAATGGACTCCTCCTTGATACCACACCCAACAGTAAGTGCACTCTTAAACGTACTTAGGACTTATAATCGGGGTAGGGCAGATAGTGAGAAGGTGCGGTTGTTTGGTATTGACTATACACATCAAAAGACGATAAGTATGTCGTCTACCCTCCATCTGTTTGATTTCATCGCTGCACTTAATAAGGAATAACACATCCCAGAGGCTGACAGACTTGCTGTAATGATAATGAAAGACAAACTGGCTGACGCTGTCAGTTATCTTGATAAGCACCGTGCGGAAATAGCTAAGCTACTTTCTGATGACGAAATGGCCTGTTTTGACTTTATCTTAAAGCTGAATGTACAGCATCAGCAGACTCCTTCTCTTGAAAGGTTTGTCCAGCGTGACTCTACGATGGCGCTCTGTGCGAAGTTCTTGATAGATAGGTGTGCCAAAGATAAGCGTGAGAAGGTGTTTATCTATTCCCATGCTGCACATGTAAACCCCGTGTCGACCTATCCTGCCGTACCTTGCTTGCCTATGGGAAGTTATCTGCGAAAGGCGTATGGTGACGACTATTGTCCCTTACTCCTCGTCACAGAAGGTGGCGATGCGATTGCGACAGATATAACATTCGGCATGAAGGACGCTGCAATAAACAAAGCACCAGCTAATAGTTTAGAGTATTGTCTTAATGCTTCGACCGATGCTTCTGTCTATCTCCCTATGACTCCTGCTTTCAACAGACTGATACCAACACGCTTTAAGGGTGCCTATCATGTCTTACAAGAGTTCTTCCCAATTAATGTGTATCAACGGTTTCGTGGCGTCTTCTTCGTGAAACACGATGATAAGAACAATGTCCATATTCATCAAACGAGCTTGGAGGATGGCACTAAACTGGCAATAACGAACATGAAACAGCGAAAACAGCTCCTTAAAGAGATGGAGGACAGATTAAAAACCATGGAGAATAAGTAACTTGTCGTAGATAGCTTAATAAAAAGCCTCCCCCCTGTTTGTATGGAGACACTCATGGATTACCACCCTTTGCAGCAGGGGGGAGGCTGCTACTCACCAACATGGCCGGTGCGTTTGAGGACACCCCATGTCTGCAGCTCACCCTTGATTGCTTTGAGATAACTCTTGAAGAGGACGTAATACATAATCCAACGATAGAAGAAACGTTGTGGGATAACCCATAGGAGTACCCATAACCGCTCGCCTTCAAAGATGTAAGCCATGATAGACACACTTGCATCAATGAGAAGGAAGATGAGATAATAGAAGAATATCTGTAAGGCATTGCCAGAGAAGAGACCAATGAGCATCAGTACATCTGCCAGTGGTGAGAAGGTTGGGATGATATACTGGAAGATAAGCATATTAGGCATAGCCCACAACCCGAAGCCCTTCTTCGATGGAGAGAAGAGTGAGGAGCGATGTTTCCAAAAGGCTTGCATCACTCCAAAGCACCAACGGATACGTTGCTTAACAAACTGGCGGAGTGTCTCAGGAGCTTCTGTCATTGCCACAGCATAGTTCTCGTTCTCAATGATGTAACCATGTTCGTTGATACTCATCGTCAGGTCGCAGTCTTCTGCTAAGGTGTCAGTG
>QWCL01000172.1_pt1 | contig 27956 bp, 15 predicted proteins | sample 1972551 | NCBI WGS metagenome assembly QWCL01 (sample SAMN09866709, study PRJNA288562) | Human oral metagenome isolate term2_saliva, whole genome shotgun sequencing... | isolation source: mouth | host: Homo sapiens | place: USA: California
GCCCATGCCATCCGCCTGCGTGCCACCAGCACCGCAACCGCCAGCAACATCAGACCACCAGCAACATTCAAGGCGCCGCTAACCGCACCGGTTTTAGCCAAAGACTTACCGCCGCTAGCGCCGGCCGCCTGGCCAGCCTTGGCAGAGCCTGAGGCCGCAGAACCAGCAGCTCCACTGGCGCTGCCACCTTCACTGGAGCCGGCACCGGAACTGGCCGCTGCGCCGTCGCCAGAGCCGCCATCTTCACCGCTGATCTGCTCGCCCTGCTTGGGGGTGACCTGGGCGGAAATGGTCAGCTTGTAGGTGCCCGGGGCGGTAAACACCCAGTTCTGGTGGGCGTGAGTGTTAGCCGGCAGGGTGTAGGAGCTGCCCTCTTCTTGCAGCAGGTGCTCACCCACACCCCCACCCAGGCCGCCGGAGGTAAATACTGAGACCTTACCGGGCCCCTCCACACTCACCAGGGTGAAGGTAACCTCGCCGCTGGTTTTGCTGACAATCTCTTCAGCCTGAGAGTTCATACCCAGCCAGGGCACACCCGCGCTTTGGCTGGAGGAAATCATCCACACATCCTGGCCCGGGGTGGCCACAAAGTTAAGCGCGTCGGGGGCTTTAAGAGTGGCCTTGTCTCCCAGCGAGAAGGTCAAAGTTGCCGGGTCAACCCAGCTGGCCGGCTGAGAGCGGTCATCTTTCACCTGCAGCTTGAGCTTGCCGTCCACAATGCGCGGACCTAAGTCAAAGTGCCCTTCATTGGCGTTGCCGTTGGCGTTAGGGCCCACCACGAAAGTCAGCGTGGCGGTGGCGCTAACCGCCGAAGAAGCCGGGTTTTCCTTCACCGCAGCGGCGCTTTGAGCCTTAGCCTTTTGGGCGCTGGTTTGGGCGGCTGCCCCCTGGCTGACAGAGCGAGCCTGGGCCACAAAACTCTGGGCGGGGCGAGCCTGGGATACAAAGCTTTGCACGCCGGCCCGGGTGGTTACGGCAGATCGGCTTTGCCCGACGGCGGTGCGAGCCTGACTGGCAGAGCGGCCCTGAGCTGCGGCACGCGGGGCCTGAGCTGACTTAGCGCTGCGCGAGCTGGCCAAAAGCTGCTTGCCAGCGGGGTTAGCTGCGCTCGGCTTAGCCTTTACCTCGCCGCTAATGACTGAGCGCGGCGAGGGGCTGGTGGCCGGCTTGCCGGCGCTCGGCTTGGGGCTAGCCACCGGGGTAGCCGAAGCACTGGGGGCGGCGCTAACACCAGGCTGAGCGCTGGGGGCAGTGCTGGGCTGGGCCGTGGGGCTGGCCACCGGCTGCGGGGCCACGCTGGGAGCGGCTGAGGGCACTGCGCTGGGGGCCGCTGTGGGCTGGGCACCCGGGTTTTGGGTATCAGGGTTTTGCGGGGTAGGCGCCGGGGTGGGGGTGGCCTGAGCGGCGACGTCGCCTACCTCAACTCGATAGCTACGCACCGGGCTAGCAATTACCGTGCCATCACTGCGCTGAGCCAGCACCCGCACCTGCAGCTGGTAGACGCCGGCAGCAGAAAACACCCAGTTGGGGTAGGCGGCGGCCAGCTGTTGCGGGGCAATTTCTGAGCCAAGCGGGTTTAGCTCATAGTTGCCATCAACCAGCAGCGAGGAGGCCAGTTGACCGTTGTCATCCAAGCCAAACAGGGACACGCTAGCGCCCTCAGGGCCGCTGTAGCTGACTTCAAAGTGGGCGGCGCTAAATCCTGCCTGGGCCAGCTGGCTGGTGTCCCAACCCAGCCGTCCCTTGGGGGCAGCGCTGGCCGGCTGTAGTGGCGAGTTAGCCTGGACGCCTTGGCTGACGAAATAGCCACCCGGACTGCCCGGATAGTCGTCAGAAATGTTTTGCCAGGTGGAGGCCGGGATCTTCAAAGTGGTTTGGGCCGGGTTGTGGCTAGTTCCGGTGGTGCCATCCTTTAGCTGTAAGTCCACTTCCCCATTGGCAGTGGCGACGGCGTCGAAAATGCTTAAGTCCCCACCCTCAAGGTTTACCGGCTTGGACTGGCCATCATTACTGGCCAAGCTAGCAGCGGGACGGGAAACGGAGCTGTGAGCGGCGCGCGCAACAGAGGTCTGCGCAGTGACCCCATGGGCAGCGGGGCCAGAAACCTGGGCAGCATGGGCAGCGCCAGCAGGACCGCTTGCCGAGCTAGTGACAGAAGCGCCCGCTAGCGGCGTCATGAAACCGCACAGCGCCACAGTGGTCAGCGCGGCCATACGCCGCAGCCAGGGGTCATTAAGACGCTGCGGGGTGGAGTCAGAAAAACGCCCGCGACCAGCAGCTACACGCATAACAGAGGGGGAAGAGTTGGTAGCGCCCTGGGTGGGAACTGAAGAAGGCCCGGCGGCCTGCAACCACGCAAACATGGCAGTCTTTCTAGTTGATATTGATTATCATTACCTGCTAAGTGTAGCGACTCTTTTTAGTCCTCACAAACGCGCAGCTCCACAGCAAAGCGCGAGGCCCACTAGCGCAACCCCAAGAACCACTAACGAAACCCCAAGAACCACTAACGAAACCCCAGGAACCACTAACGAAACCCCAGGAACCACTAACGAAACCGCCGGGGACCGCTAACGCATTTGTTAAGCGGCCCCCGGCGGGGTGGGGCGCCTAGTTTTGAGAGGGAAATCAGGCACCCCTATTGAGTTATGTATTCAATTGTGTCGATATTCAGTTGTAGATCCCGTCAGTCCTGACGCTTGCGGCGCAGCAACATGCCGCCACCGCCCAATGCCAGGGCACTTAGAGCCAACATTCCGCTGGCCACACCGGTACGGGCCAAACCGCCAGGCTTTTCCGGCTTAGCCGGGGCTGCGCCGTGGCTGGGCTTACCAGGCTTACCGGGGCGACCCGGAAGCGGGGCGGAGCTGGCCGAACGGCTGGGCTGAGCCGTGGGGGCCGCGCTACCAGTGGGAGCCGCGCTGCCGGTGGGAGCCGGGGCGCCGGTGGGAGCCACCGTGGGGACAGCGCTACCGGTAGGTGCCGGGCTGGGCTGGGCCGTAGGAGCCGGGGAGCCAGTGGGAGCCACAGTCGGCTCAGGGCTGGCGGTAGGTTCCTGAGTGGGAGCCACAGTAGGCGAAACCGGAGCGGTGGGCTGCGGCGTCGGAGTGGGCGTCACAGTCTCAGCGCTTACTGCCGTGGTTACCCCAATGCGGTCGTTAGCTCGCTTGGTGGTGCACACCTCGGGGGTGGGAGTGGCCAGGCAGTCCACACCGATCAGGTCATTGCTGGTGGGGCGCACGATCTTGACCATGCGCAGGTTGTCTACCTGCACCAGGCCGTCGCCGTCGCCGGCAGCAACCGTGAACTTAACCTTGGTGCCATCCTTAGCCACATTGAAGGTGACCGGAACGCGCTGGAAATAGCTGGCAGAAGCGTTAGTAGTGTGCTTCTGGTCAGCAGCCATCCAGTTCAGAGCCCAAGTGTGGTTAATAACCGTGGAGGGGTTCTTAACTGGGTTGGTGTCATTGACAGTCTTAACATCCAGGTAGTTCTGGCCCACCAGGCCTTCAGCGTTGGTGTTTACGGTAATCTCCGGCTCAGACTTAGCGGCCCCAGTGGCAGCCTTGTCGGTGGAGCTGGCCTTACCCTCAGCTGCAGCCTTAGCGCCGCCCTGAGGCTGGGCACTAGCCTGGCTCTGAGCGCTAGCCTGGCTTTGGCCGGCCGCATTACCGCTTGCGTCACCATCGGGAACCAGGACCCCTAGTTCAGCGATAGAGAGCAGGTAATCGGGCTGGTCAGCCTTGGTCTTGTAGTTAGACAGCACGCGCAGGCGAATCAGCTTGGCCTTAACCGGGCCGTTAAAGACAATCTGCTGCACCTGGCCGGTGTTTTGCAAAGTGCCTTCAGCTACCTTCTGGTTGATGTTGGCAGCATCCTGACCCACATAGACCTCGTAGCGTTCGGGACGCCCGTTGGCCTGGTCAACGCGGCTATTGATCTTCAGACCAGCCACGCTTACCGCAGAGGCGGCGGTGGGGTCATCGCCCTGGTACAGGGCCAGGTCAATGTCGCTGGGGTGCGCTACCGGGTGCTGCCAGTCCTTGTCGTAGAAGGTGGAAGCGTTGCCATCAAACATGTTGGAGGCCGGGTTGCTGGCGTAAGCAGCCGGGGCGGATACCAGCTGCTGGTCGCCGCTGTAGTCCTTAACCGGGTTGCCAGGTGCCGGGGCGGGAGTATCGCCGTCGGTGGCGTTACCACACAGAACGCGAGCGTCAGCCCAGTTAGCGTGGTCATTGCCGTTACCGTTGCCGCCGTCGCCCACAATCAAGCGAATCAGCTTCATGCCGGTGACGTCGCCGGAAACCTCCTGAGGAGTGTTGCTACCGGTGATCACGCCGGTCTGCGGTACCACATCAACCCAGTTAGTGCCGTCGGTGGTGCCTACCACACGGAAGGTAACCGAGCCGCTCTGGCCATCTTGCACACCCACGGTGGCCTTGAAAGCCTTGCACTTGCCGCTGAGCTCGAAGCCCACATCGGCAGGAGAGTGGGTACCTAGACCCTTGGTGTACTGCTTGCCGCCCATCACGATTGGGCCGCCATCACCCTTTTGGTTTTCGCCAACCTCACTGTCACGCTCAACCGGACCCCAACCGTTGGAGTTGTACTTGGGGCTGAAAGGCAGGTCAGAGAGGTAGTTGACAGCGTCAGGTTTCACCGAGCCCAAAACCGCCACGTTAGTGTCACCACTAGCGCTGCGGGCGCTACCAGCGATCTTGTAGGTGGCCGTGTGTACCACGTTAGCGGTGGAGCCGCCCGCACCCTGGGGAACCTTGACGGTCCAGGTGGTGGTGAAAGTGGCGCCCTTGGCTAGCTTGGCGGTGGTGGCCGGGGTGTCAGCAGTGGCGCTCCAGCCGCTAGGCAGGGTCAGCTTGCTGGTCACATCGGTGATTTCGCTGGGTTCGTTGTTCACCAGGGAGCTGGTCATGTGGAAGGTGGAGCCTTCAATGGCCGTCTCGTTGGTGTCGATTGAGGCAGCGGCACACGCGGGCATATCCGTGGTGGCGCCCAGGTCCTCTACGCGGAAGTTGTCGAGCGTAAAGTCGTTGCCGTCCTGGCCGCCCTGGGTGTTGTACAGACCCACCCAGTAGGAGCCACAGCCACCCACGTTAAGTTCCTGTACATAGTGAGTGGGGCTGGTGGCCACCGGCATCACCGTGGAGTACAGGTAGTTAGCGTTTAGTCCGTTGGCGCCCTGGGCGTCATAGGCGGTAACCCAGTAGTAGGAGCCGCTGAGCGCGTTTTCGTAGTCATACGAAATGCGGTAGCGGTGTCCGGCCTTGAAGTTTACGGTCTGGGGCACGGTGCGGTAGACCAGTCCCCCATTTTCTTCGTGGCTCTTTAGGGACCAGTGTCCGGCAACGGCGTCGTCGGTGGCCTTCTTGGAACCGTCCGGTAGGGTGCCACCCTTTTGGGTGTAGGGGCCGTTGAGGGAGGCCAGTACCGTACGCGGGTCGGTGATTTCGCCGGCGTCGCCCTTAACGAAGGGGCCCCAACCTTCGGGGACATTTTCAAAGTCCTCAAAGGCGATGGTGACCGGCTTGTCGCGGGTGGCGCCCAGATCATCGTTGCGCTGCTGGCTGGCGGCGCTGGTGACGCCTTCACCTGAAGCAGACACGCTAACCTGACGGGTCTTACCATCCTTGACCTGCACCCAGGCACTGCCCTGGTAGGTGCCGGCGTTGAGGGTCATTTCCTGGCTGATAGAGGAGTTGCCCTTACCCAGCTGGGCGATCGGGTCGCCGTGAGCGTCGTGAGGGGCGGTTACCTGACCGGTGGTCTGGTAGCCCTTGAAGCTACCGGAGTTGAAGCCGGGGTCCACAAACACAGTTCCAGCGCCCCACTTGGGGGTGGCGGTGGCTGCGGGGGCCTTGGCAGGAGCCAACACAAAGGCGGTGTGGTCACGCTCAGCGGCCGGCACAGTTGCATACACGGACTCAGGAATGGTTACCTTGCCGCCTTCTACCGCCACGTCAGTTACCTTTACGCGGCCCTTGTCGGTGAGGCGGTAGACGCTCAAAGAGCCCACGTTCTGGTAGGACTTGGTTAGGGTCCAGGTGGTGGCGGTACCAGCGGGGTTGTAGTAGTACAGACGCGGTGCGCCGCCCTTAGCGCCATTGTCGATCCAGGGCAGCAGGTAGCTGTCGCCCTTAAGCACGGTGGCGCCGTCGTAAACAAACTGGCGGCTAGCGGACATGTCAGCCTTGATGGCCCCGGCAACCTGGGTGGCCGGAGTCTGGTTGGTCACTGCCGTAGCACCTGAGGCTACAGTGCCGTTAGCGAAGGTGTAGGTGTAGACGGTCTTGCCGTTTTCACCCTTAGCGCTTTCCTGACGCATAATGCGCGAGTTCTGTAGGAACTTAACCGGCAGGTTGTTAGCCCAAATGTTGCGGTAGAAGGCGCCCTGGTCTTGGTGGCCAGTCCAGCCCTCAAACTCAACAATCTGGGGGTAGCCCAAAACTACGTTGGGGTTCCAGTTGTCCTTGTTGGAGTTGTCCACAAAGCGGATCACGTCAGAGTTCAAACCCTTGTTGGTGGCGCCGCCGTAGTTTTCGTCATTGGACCAGTGTGACCAGGTGGAGTAGCGCTCAAAGCGGTCAGCCCACTCTGAACCCATTTCCCAACCCATCTTGTTTAGCTCGCGGCCCAGGCGCTCAGCTTGCCAGCCCGAACCGTAGTAAACGTCAATGTAGATCCAGCGGAAGTTGGGGTAGGTGGCTAGCGGGAACTGGTTACGCAGGTCTTGGAAACGCTTAATTACCGCGCCGCTACCTAGATCAGCGCGCTGATCAACGTAGTAGGACTGGTTTAGCCAGTTCCAGCCGCGCCCGCCAGTGAAGGGTAGGGAACCGAAAGAGTTGGCTTCGGGGTAGGCCTCAGTGGTGTTGACGTGGACGCCGTAAATCGCGTTGGAGTTGGCGGTGGTGTTAAACAGGGTGGCAAAGTCCTTGTCACCACCGGCGCGGGTGTTGATGTTGCCCGCGTAGTCCATGTGTCCAGAGTCGTGGCCTTCAGAAGCGTAACCCTTGAGCATCACGCGCTGACCTAGGCCGTCGGTAGCCAGGTTGACGCGCTTTACGTCGTCGGCTACCTGCAAGAAGGGGTGCGTGGCGGCCGAGCCGAAGTCAAAGGGAATATGGGTTACTACCCACTTGTGGTTGTCAGCTGCGCCGGCCACCCAGGGGGTGATGTCCGCATAGGCGACGGCGGCATCCTGCCAGTTCACCGTGCCCGAGGAGTTGGCGTCACCGGTGAACACCAAAGTGGTGTAGGGACGCTCTTCATCGCCGACGGCGTCGGTTGCTGCGGCTGAGCGGTAGGTCCACTGGCCGTTGGAGGCCAGCAGGGTCTTAGAACCATCCTGGTCAACTACCCGGCGCTTCCAGCGCGAACCGTCGTCAGCTTCCCAGCCGGTGGGGCGGTCATAGGTGGCGTTGGTTTCCATACCCACGGCCACCTTAGAGGTGTTAACCATCAGGTAGGTGCTGGGGGCGTCAGCGTCGCTGACCGGGGTGGACTCGCTTAGGCTCTCAATAGTGTCAGCCACGCCAGCGTATTTGTTCTTAGCGCTAGCGCCACGCGAAACCAGGGTGATACCGGCAGCGTAGGCGCCACCGTCTTTAGCGCTAACCGACACCAGGCCATGGCCGGGAATCTCGACGGTGTGGGCGCCACCGGTGAGCTCAGTGATACGGAAGGTTAGGGTGGGACGCTTGGCACCAGTTGTGCCCTGGGCCTTTGAAGTAATCTCCTTTACTTCAATTTCGGCCTTCATGGTGACGTCAGTGTCATTGAAGTCAACCGTGTAGGCCACCTTGGTGTTGGATTCTTTAACTGCCTGCACCGACTTGACGGTGTAAGCCTGATTGTCAATCAGTACTGAATCGAGGACCTGGGTGCGGCCGCCAACTTTATTGCCCGCGAAGGTGTAGCCAAGTACCTGGGGGAAGGCGTTGGATACGGTCGCGGTCAAGTTACCGGCGCTAATGGTCTCCGGAGCACTAATGACACCAGAAGTTTCCGGGGTCACTGCGCCAGCAGCTGCCCCTGGAAGGGATAGGGCGACAACCCCTAGCAATGCTAGGGACCGTCGGTGGAGGTGTCTTACCTTCATCGTGTAGGGCTCCTTTGCCTAGACGTGGTTGACCCAATTTTGTCCTTTTGCAACAAAAAGCGTCAAGTCTAAGCAGAACCGAACAGCGTAAGTTGCAACCAAACAGTTACAAATCTGGTTTGAGCTAATAATTTAACTAGCGCCTGCTGCGCGCATTTGTTCGTTTATCGTAAAGACTGTTTTGCACACAAACCGAAAAGCTTGGGGTAGTCCATGTACCACAGCTTCATTGCCGCCTGTACATGGGAACACCGCCGCCAGTGAGCAACACGCACTATAGCCAGGGTGATGAGCTAGCTATAACGGAACACTCGCAGTAGCGGCGGTGCGGCGATAGATTACCTTGGTTTTTACTAGTAATTCCAGTACCTAAACCTCATTTTTTGCACTTTCTTTTAGGCCAAAAGTGTTTCTGCAGGCCAGCAAGTTACAAGTAGTCGCAAATCACTTTATATGTGGGCTAATTAACTAAAAACGGTGCTGAGCGGCTCTAAACCCACCCAGCACCGTCGAATTAGTTAAAAGCGCAGGTCACTCCGCACTGGCGGCGCTAGCAGCCGAACCGGCCACAGCCGCACCGGGAATTAGCGTCAGACCGTCGTCGGCAACATCAACCGTAACCTGCTGGCCGTCAGCAACCTGGCCGGCCAAGATCAGGCGGGCCAAGCGGTCACCAATCTCACGCTGCACCAGGCGACGCAGCGGGCGAGCCCCGTAAGCCGGGTCGTAGCCCTCGTCAGCCAGCCAAGTGCGGGCGGCGTCAGTAACATCCAGGCTGATGCGGCGGTCAGACAGACGCTTGCTCATCTTGCTTAGCTGCAAACCCACAATCTGGCCCAACTCATCCTTGCTCAGCGCATTAAAGATCAGCACATCGTCAAGGCGGTTGAGGAACTCAGGCTTGAAGGCGGCGCGCACCGTAGCCATAACGTTCTCGCGCTTTTCCTCCTGGCTCAGCGCCGGGTCTACCAGGAACTGGCTACCCAGGTTGGAGGTCAGGATCAAGATGACGTTACGGAAGTCCACCGTGCGTCCCTGGCCGTCAGTTAGGCGACCGTCGTCGAGCACCTGCAGCAAGATGTCAAAGACCTCAGGGTGAGCCTTTTCCACCTCATCTAGCAGCACCACAGAGTAGGGGCGACGACGCACTGCCTCGGTCAGCTGACCGCCCTCCTCGTAGCCTACGTACCCGGGAGGGGCACCCACTAGGCGCGAAACCGAGTGCTTCTCGGAGTATTCGCTCATGTCGATACGCACAATGGCGTGCTCGTCATCGAAGAGGAACTCAGCCAGGGCCTTGGCCAGCTCGGTCTTACCTACACCGGTGGGGCCTAGGAACATGAAGGAACCGGTGGGACGGTCAGGGTCAGAAACCCCGGCGCGCGAGCGGCGCACAGCGTCGGCTACAGCCGCAACCGCGTCCTTCTGACCGATTAGGCGCGAGCCTACCTGCTCTTCCATGTGCAGCAGCTTTTCGCTTTCGCCCTGCATCAGCTTACCTACCGGGATGCCGGTCCAAGAAGAGATAACCTCAGCGATCTCCTCAGGGCCAACCTTCTCAGCGATCATCGGCTCGCCAGCATCAGGCTGGTTTTGCTCACTGGCTTCAGCCTCAGCGATTTGACGCTGCAAGCTGGGCATTTCGCCGTAGCGGATACGTCCGGCGGCCTCAAAGTCACCTTCACGTTCAGCCAGTTCAGCGCGGGTACGCAGCTCATCTAGCTGGGCGCGCAGCTCACCAATGCGGTTGTGACCGGCCTTTTGGGCTTCCCAGCGGGCATTTAGGGCGCTGAGTTCTTCGTTTAGGTCAGCCAGGCGGGCACGCAAGGCAGCCAGGCGCTCTGCCGCGCCGGCGTCGGCCTCATCTTCCTTGGCGCTGGAATCAGCCAGGTAGGCTTCTTCCATCTTTAGGCGGTCTACGCGACGGCGCAGCTCGTCAATTTCCACCGGGGAGGAGTCCAGCTCCATGCGCAGGCGGGAAGCAGCCTCATCAACCAGGTCAATGGCCTTGTCGGGCAGTTGGCGGCCGGTGATGTAGCGGTCTGACAGGCTGGCGGCAGCCACCAGGGCGCCGTCGGAGATGGTCACGTGGTGGTGTGCCTCGTACTTGGGGGCGATACCACGCAAGATGGCCACGGTGTCAGCCACGGAGGGCTCACCCACATAAACCTGCTGGAAGCGGCGCTCTAGAGCCGGGTCTTTCTCAATGTTTTCGCGGTATTCGTCCAGCGTGGTGGCACCCACCATGCGTAGTTCACCGCGCGCCAGCATGGGCTTGAGCATGTTGCCGGCGTCCATGGCCCCTTCGGAGCCACCGCCTGCGCCCACCATGGTGTGTAGCTCGTCGATGAAGGTGACTACCTCGCCGTCAGAGTTCTTGATCTCGTTGAGCACGGCCTTGAGGCGCTCTTCGAACTCGCCACGGTACTTGGCCCCGGCCACCATGGAGGATAGGTCCAGGGAGATTAGGCGCTTGTTGCGCAGCGATTCGGGCACGTCACCGGCCACAATACGCTGGGCTAGGCCTTCTACCACGGCGGTTTTACCTACACCGGGTTCACCGATTAGCACCGGGTTGTTCTTGGTGCGGCGCGATAGCACCTGCACCACGCGGCGAATTTCGCTGTCGCGGCCGATTACCGGGTCTAGTTTGCCGGCGCGGGCGGCCTCAGTCAGGTCAGTGCCGTATTTCTTCAGGGCTTCGAAGGTGCCTTCAGGGTTGGCGCTGGTTACGCGCTGTCCGCCACGCACGGTGGGCAGGATTTCGCGTAGGGCTTGGGCGGTGGCGCCGGCGTCACGCAGGGCGCGGGCAGCGGCGTCGTCGCCTTCAGCGATGGCGATCAGTATGTGCTCGGTAGAGATGTACTCGTCAGTTAGTTCTTTGGCGAGTTTGTCAGCCTTTTCCAGGGCGGCTAGGAAGCCACGTGAGGGGTTGGGCTCTACTACGGAGCTGCCTGCCGAGGAGGGCAGGGAGGTTAGTGCGGTGCGGGTGGCAGCCCCTACGTTCTTTAGGGTCTGCGGGCTTAGTGCGTTTAGTAGCCCGACGGCGACGCCGCCCTCTTGGCTTAGTAGCTCACCAAGTAGGTGGAGCGCCTCCACCTGGGGGTTGCCAGCAGCTGCGGCGGCCTGCACAGCCCCCGATATGGCTTCTTGGGATTTGGTTGTGTAGTTGGTGTCCACGGTTCTCCTTGAATTTAAGTAGTTATAGCAACGCGGTCAGTCTCACTTTTAGCTGTATGAGCTGATGGAACCGACAGCGTCACGTTCCGGTGAGTACAACTTCCACAGACTTGAGTCTATTCCACTCAAGTTTATTTTTCTTGGGTGACGCCAATCACTTATCTTCGATGTGTGGCTATTTGGGACTAAGGGCTAGACTCGCTGCTGATAGTTCCCTATACGTAAGGAGAAAACGCATGGGTATCGCAGATTTCGCCAAGCAGGCCGAAGAACTAGCCGACAAGGCTAAGGAGGCCGCCAAGAACGTAGACGCCGACCAGGTTGCTGAGACCGCCCACGACCTAGCCGACAAGGCTAAGGGCACCGCCGGTGGCAAGTTCGACTCTGCCATCGAGACCGCTGAGGGCCTAACCGACAAGGCTGCCGACGCACTCAAGAACCTCAAGTGATCTAAAGTCGCGCTTATCGCAGGGGAGTTGCCAGCAGGCAGCTCCCCTGACGTTTTATATTTGGGCTATGACTTTTGCGTCTCGCAATACTTTGACCCTCGCGCTCGGGCATGGTGCCCGGGCGGCCTCCCGTCTGCGTGGCAGCGGTGGTAGCGCCTTCCCCGGCCTAGTTATGGAGAAGGCAGACCCGCATTTTATGGCTCGTGCCTTGGCTCCCCTGCCCTATGGGGTGGTGCTGGTTAGCGGCACTAACGGCAAAACCACCACTACACGCATGGTGGTTGAGTTACTGCGCGGCCAGGGCCTGAAGGTATTCACCAACCCCACCGGCTCAAACTTCACTCGTGGCGTAGTGGCCGCCCTACTGGGGGCCATGCCGTTAAATGGCCGCCTTGACGCCGACGTCGCCGTACTGGAGCTGGACGAAGCCCACGCCACCCATTTCGTGCGCACCGTCAAGCCGCGCGCCGCCCTGCTGCTAAACGTCATGCGCGACCAGCTAGACCGCTTTGGGGAGATTGACTACACCGCCTCCCTGCTACACAAGGTTGCCCGCGCCACCACTGGCACGGTAGTGCTGAACGCTGACGACCCGCGCCTGGCCGCCCCCAGTTTCCGTGCCGACCTGCGCGCTGATGTGCGAGGCTTTGCGGTCAGCCCCCAGCTGCGTAGCGTTTTTCTTTCCGACGACGAACTGCACGACTCTCTCGACGGCTGCACTCTAGGCCAGCCCAAAAAGGACGCCGAGGCCAAAGCGGACACTAAGGCCGAGCCGACCACTGAGGCGCCCCTAGACAGCGTCAAGGAGCCGGGTCAAGGCGAGCCTGACACCGCCGACAGCCCCGCCAAGCCAGCCGAAAAGCCTGCTCAGCCGCTAGAAATCGTGGCCACGCTGGAAGAAATGATGGGCCGTCACGCGGTTATCGACCTGGCCGGACACCGTCATGAAGTGGACTTTGCCATTCCTGGCGCCCACAACATCCTCAACGCCACCGCCGCCATGGGCCTAGTCAAGGAGCTACTGGGCGAGCGCACCAATGAGCAGGCCCTGGCTGCCAGCGCCGCTAAGGTCACCGCCGCTTTCGGGCGTGGCGAGCTACTGAGCATTGACGGCCAAGAAGTTGAGCTGGGCCTGGTCAAAAACCCGGCCGGCTTCCGCATGAGCCTACTTAGCGCCGCCGCCGTACGCTCCCAGCAGCCCCCGCTGATCATGATCGCCATCAACGACCAGTACGCTGACGGACGCGACATGTCCTGGCTGTGGGACGTGGACTTCACCCCGCTCAAGCAGGCGGGCGTGAGTATCGTTACCGGCGTGCGGGCCACGGACATGGCGCTGCGACTGAGCTACGACGACGTCGCCGTCGGCAAGGTTGAAGCAGACCTCAGCCAGGCGCTAGCCCAGCTGGTCAAGCTTTCACGCGAACAACACCGGCCTATCCGCATTTTGAGCACCTATACCGCCATGTTGGAACTGCGTTCCCTGCTGGCAAGTTACACCGACGTGGAGGAGGTCCTATGAGCGCCATTAAAGTTTTGCAGCTCTACCCGCGCGACATGAGTATTTATGGCGATCGCGGCAACACCCTGACCCTAACCAAGCGCTTGGGCTGGCACGGTTATGAGGTGGAGCTACTTTCACACAACCCTGGAGATCAGCTACCTGAGCAGGTAGATATTTTGGTTGGCGGCGGCGGCCAGGATTCAGCGCAAGAGCGTATCCAGGACGACCTGCAAAAGGTTGCCCCGCAGCTGCGCGCCTGGGCCAGTGACGGCGTGCCCATGCTGGTGATCTGCGGCTTGTATCAGCTGTTTGGGCATGAGTTCCGCACCGTGGGCGGGGAGGTTATCCCAGGCATTGACGTGCTTGATGCACATACCGTGGGTGGGCCTAAGCGCCTGATCGGCAATCTTACTGTTGAAACTGATGACTTCGGCAAGGTGGTGGGCTACGAAAACCATTCGGGTCTGACCACTTTGGGTAGCCAGGCGCGTCCGCTAGGGCGCGTAAGTGGCGAGTGGGGTAATAACGGCACTGACGGCACCGAGGGCGCGCGCGCCCATAACGTGATCGGCACCTATCTGCACGGCAGTGTGCTGCCTAAGAACCCTCGCCTAGCTGATTGGCTGCTGGCCCGCGCGGTTGAACACGCAGGTCAGACCTGGCACCCGGCCGAGTTGGATGATTCACTAGCTATAGCTGCCGCCAAGGTAGCTATGAGCCGTCCCCGGTAGAGGTTTACAAATGCCAGTTCCCAATTTCATTACTGAGTTACGTTCCAGCGTGGGCCACCGTCCCCTGTGGCTGCCGGGCGTATGTGCGGTTATTTTCGACGACGCCGGCAGGGTGCTGCTGGGCCAGCGTGCAGACAATGGTTTGTGGGCTGAGATCCGTGGCATCCCTGACCCGGGTGAGCAGCCGGTGGCCGCGCTTAAGCGCGAGGCGCTGGAGGAGGCTGCTCTGGAGATCGAAGTTGATGAAGTGTTTTTGATTGATGCTTCTGACCTGGTCACCTACCCCAACGGGGATCAGGCCAGCTACATGAATCTGTGCTTCATTGCCCATGCAGTCAGTGCCGAGGCGGCAGCCGGAGCCCATATCAATGATGATGAATCAGTGGATATGGGTTGGTTTGAGGTTGATGATCTGCCTTCACCACTAGCCCCTAGCGCCAGACAGCGTCTAGAGCTAGCTCAGCGCTACCTGGCTGACCCGCAGCGCCGCACCTTCCTAGGCGAGTAGCGCGCACGCGGCGCGCCTCAAAAGCGGCGCGTAGGCCTGCGCACTTTACGTGCCCCTGGCTAAGCCGGCGCCGACTCCCAAAGCGGCGCGCAACATAGAAATTAGCAAACGCTAACCAACGCGGCCCCAAGGCTAATGCCTTGGGGCCGCAGGCTTGCTTGCGCACCGCCATTTACCTGGTATTTCGTTTTTAGTTCACACCCCATGTGGTCATATCACATACGACATTTACTTAGGTAAACATAAGTCTACGCGCGCATAATTTTCCACGTTTTTCAAAGCTTATTTATCCCTGTGGTTAACTGCTTTAGCTGCGGTTTACTTGATCCTCATTATTTACAGAAAACACTCCCGTATTAGGTATAACTATGCACACTAATTTACCATTACGCTCACAGTGATCAGACCTATATGCGTCCAGGCGGTTTTGTATCCTATTCGACAAGGCGCATGACTTTCGTAGAAGCCGCACAAAATTTATGGCTCCACCTTGGAGCATCTGGTGCGATTGCAGGCTCGGAACAAGCGGCTACCACCTTTGGTTGACTAATTATTTAGAGCGCCAAGACTGCTATAAGGCACGCACTTATTAGCTGTGCCTGGAATATGGGTAGGGATATCTTAAATAAATCCTGATTTCGTTCGGGAAATCCAGTAGATATTACCTCTTTACCCCCATATTTTCAGCCCCCCAAACCCTACTTGGCATAGATGTAGCTGTAAACAAGTACCGCAAGTGTCTCTACCGTCTGGAGCGAACATGAATAAGGGAGCAGAATCTCTAAGTTCAGGAAATCAGCCTGTTAGCGAGTCGCGCCATCGTAAGGTAAAAAAGGCGTGGCGACTACGCCAGCTGTGGCGCAAGCTAAATTCAGAAGAGGCGTCACTAGTAAGTACCAATCGCCTACTGGAGCTACTAAAGACCCAGCCCCAAGACGCTAGCATCTGCATCGATTGGAGCGGTAAGAGCGACGGAAGCGTCAATGTCATATTGGAAGCAGTGGGGGTTAACGACAGTTTCGACCGCGACCTAGAGTGGGCCTGTCGCGGCGCCCAAGTGTGGGAACCTATCGAGGTCTATCAACCTGCCTGCCCAGATCAGGTGTATGAGGTTTTCGGCGCACTACCTGGTCACCTAGAAAACGTTGAAGACATCCTCAGCCCCACCAAGCCTGAGGTTATGCTGCCCGGGCGGCGTAAGCCCACCTGGCCCTTGCCTCGCAGCTCAAACTCGCAAATGCTTATGGAAACCCTCAATGAAGTGGGTGGCCACCTACGTGTGCGGCTAGGTAAGGCCGAGGAAATTGAATGTGAGATGGCTGAAGAGGCCTTCACCAGCACCGAAAAGCTAATGGCGGGCAGCGACGTCGATTTTTACCTAGGCACCCCCATGCGCCTAAGGGTTTTTATGGGCGCAGACAGCTCCCAGGGATTCCCCTCCCGGCTATGGATCGCACTATGCAGCTGGGCAGTAGGCATCCGCTACGAACAAATCACCAACCGCACCGAAGCTGAAAAACTATGGTGCAGCCAGGAAGCACTTGTGGGAGCAGCCCAACCGGAGGGGCTAGTTAAAGTATTTGCGCGCCTACCTGTAGCAGATACGCAAGCCAAGATCATTGGTCTGCCTGCAGTGGAGCAGGACCCCGCCGTCGTACCCCTATCTGACCACACGCAGGTACGTGAGGAAGCAGGCGGGATGCGCCTGGGCACGGCCACCACCACTACCGGGGACGCCGCTGACGTCTACCTGAACTCAGAAGGCGCCTTGCAGCACCTGCAGGTTGTGGGCGCTTCGGGTGCAGGCAAGTCCACTCTGGCTGCTGCCATGGTGCATTCACTGGTGACCCAGGGGCGCGGGGGCATTGTGCTAGACCCGCACGGGCAGCTGGTGCGGCGTATCGCGGATGAACTGCCCGCCGAGGCTTTGGAACGCTGTCTGTTTATTGACTACGCGGATCTGAGCCACCCGGTACCTATCAACCTGTTTCACTGCGGCGACTTTGATATGGCATGTAGCAAAGTCATTGAGATCATGTATCTCACTTTTGACCCAACCAGGCAGGGTATTGTGGGCCCGCGTTTTGAGCGGATTATCCACCAGCTAGCCGAGCTTCTAAACCACATCTATGGCCCTGACTTGCCGCTTACCCTAATCCCCGAGCTGCTGCTAGATAAGAAGGCTCTGGAGAATCTAGCCAGGGCTGTCTCAAACATGAGCCCAGAGCTGACGCGCAGCGTTATGACTGAGATTGTCACTAACCGCTCCTCCGACTACGCGGAGCTTATCGCCTGGGCGAGCTCTAAGTTTGAGCGCATGCTAAGCTCACAGGCTTTGCGCGCCGCCCTGGAAACTGGCGCCGACGCGCTGGATTTAAACGAGGCTATGGCATCCAACAAGATTGTGTTGGTGAACTTGGCCTCACCCAAGATTGGTCGCTTCGCCGCACAAATGCTGGGCATGTTGTGGCTGGCTAAGCTGGCCCTGGCAGTACCTAACCGTCAGGATGACTACCTGCCTTTCCATGTGGTGGTTGATGAAGCCCACCTTTTTCAAGAATCCCTGCTTAGCCAGATGCTGGCGGAGGGACGCAAGTTTGGGATTGCTTTGACGCTGCTGCACCAGCACATGGGGCAGCTGTCTATGAGCTTGCTTGAGGCTTTGCGCGGTAACGCCTCTTCAGTAATTGCGTTTAGGACCTCAGTTCGTGACGCCCCGGAGGTTGATGAGCGTTTGGGGGTGTGGCCGGGCGGTTCTTTGAGCCGGCTACCTAACTTGAGCGCTGCGGCAACGCTGGCCACCCGCTATGGCCAGACCCAGCCTTTCACGTTGCAGGTTGACCACAATGAGCAGGTACGCGCCGGGGTTATTAACGGCCACCCGGTGGTGCACGCTTTTGACCAGGTTTTGAGCCGCTCACACAAGCAGCTGGTGCAGCCGTTTAACTTTGTTGCCCCCAAGCAGATGGATAATGTTCGCGCCCTAACCGAGCAGCTGCAGGAGATCAACAAGAAGGCAGGTGTACAGGACGGCGAGGCTTATACCTCCACCAAGCCCACCCCCACCTTCTTGGAAAAGTGGGCCGCCAACCGCAAGAAGCTGACCGACACGGACAGCGAGGACTCCGACTAGGCCCCATTCGCGCGGCTTCCCACCCCGCTGGGGGCTTGGCTATAGCGCCAGGCCCCCAGTTCCACGCCTGCATGTAAATGCAATAAGGCCTTGCATATAACTTATGTTTGGCATTAAGTTGCTTTTCGTAAGTGGTGCGCAACACTGCCACCACCCCTGAGTAAGCAGCTCACGGGTGGTGTTTGCGCGCCTACATCCTCGACACGGAAAAGCGCTCGGTAGCTGGTGAACGCTGCGCCGTTCATTGACAGCGTTTGTCTTTAAGTTGCTGTAGCTATTTTTGAAGCGCTTTTTAACTGGTGATAAGGCATGGAAGAACAAAAAAAACTGCGCTTGGCCCTGGTTGGTGCGCTGGTAGTTATTTTGGTATTGGTTGGAGCTTTAGTTTGGGCTTTAACCGACGACGACGCCGTTAAGGCTGCTTCTGGGGCTGCAACTCCCAGCACTAGTGGTTCTAGCCAGGCGGGACCTAACCAGACAGGGTCTAACCAAGCAGGATCTAACCAGGCGGGGCGCAGCGATGCTAGTTCTGGAAGTACTTCTTCAACTGCAGGCAGTCAGGCCTCAGGCAACAACGGGAAAGTAAACACCTGGGGTTCAGTCTGTGGCCTGGCCGGCTCTGAACTTAAGCCTACGAGTCAGGTAAACATGCCAGCTATGCGCAGCAAGGTGTTTGTTGATAGCACCTACTACTATTACAACAACCTGACCGGCCCGGGTAAGCGGGCTGATGGTGATGTACCCACCTGCTACGCCCATAGCAGTGAGGGCGCAATTCTGGCTGTAGCTAACTTTGATTCGTTGTTAGTTGGCCGCAATCGGCTGGTTGATGTAGTCAAAGCAACTACCTATGAGGATGATGGACAAAAAAACATCATAGATTCTGCTCAAAAGAGTTCAGATGGCGCGAGTACCAGCTTAACTGTGGTCGGCTATAGTGTCCAAGTAATTGATGAAAATAATGTAATTGTAAGTATAGCCTTTCAATCTTCATTAAGTTCTTCTTATTTATTTAAAGACAGTTGGTCTGTTGTCTGGGATAAAGGAGACTGGAAACTTAAGGCCCCCTTGGACGGGAAGTCGAAAATTAAGCAAATTAGTTCTGTAGAAAATGCCGGTATGGTGCCCTGGGTAAACTAATACCAGCCTGCTTAGCACAAACGATCATCAGCAGGATTGCATCTAAACATGGTGGGGGACTTTCTTTAGAAAGTCCCCCACCATCATTTCCCCGCCGCAATACCTTTACGGTTGACATATTTACGAGATTCAGGCCATCTGAGCCCAATAAATGTGGTCATAATCCTCGTAAGATAATAAGTCATCATGAAAAGCATAACTTAATTCCTGGTCAACTTCTCCTTCCTTTGGGCTGGAACCAACATCCCCTACAAGCGTTACAGGTATGTTGGTAAGACCAAAATCGTAATGGATCACGAGTCGAGTTAGTTCATCAAGCGTTAGGTTACCTTCACTATATTCTTTAATCATGCGGGTAACTGTGCGAAGCCTGTCGAAACCAAGCTTTTCTAAAGCTTCAGGAACCTGCTCCTCTAACATTGCCTTCACAAGATCCCAGTCGATCTGGTCTTGCCAGGGACGCCTGTAATCATAAACATGTAAACGAGTTCCAGTCATTTCCCAATTAAAGAAATCTAACAACAAGTACAGTTCTTCATCATCAACCTTGCAATCAGAGTATTCCCGTAAGATCTGGCGTACCGTGCGTAACCGGTCCACACCAACCTTACGCACGGCCTCAGGCGCTAAACGCTCAATCGCTTCCTCGGCTACCTGCGGATCAATCGTTAGATCCTTAGTCGGATACTGTTCCATTTCAATCTTTTCCCTTCTAATCAAATACTTCTTTATACATAAATAGAATCAGAGCTTATTTAGCCCTTCGAGCCCAATAAATGTGTTCATAGTCATCATAAGACAATTGCTTACGAGAAAAAGCCCTACTCAGTTCCTCACTAACCTGTCCTTCAGCCGGACCAGGAGCAACATCCCCCACAAGCGTTGCAGGTATATCAATCAGACCGAATTTATAGTTAATTACTAACCTAGTTAGTTCATCAAGCGTTAGGTTACCTTCACCATATTCTTTAATCATGCGGGTAACCGTGCGAAGCCTGTCGAAACCAAGCTTTTCTAAAGCTTCAGGAACCTGCTCCTCTAGCATCGCCTTCACGAGATCCCAGTCAATCTGGTCTTGCCAAGGACGCCTGAAATCATAAACATGCAAACGAGTTCCAGTCAATTCCCAATCAAAGAAATCTAACAACAAGTACAGCTCTTCATCATCAACCTTACAGCTAGAGTATTCATCTAAAATCTGGAGTACCGTGCGCAACCGGTCCACACCAACCTTACGCACGGCCCCAGGTGCTAAACACTTAATCGCTTCCTCGGCTACCTGCGGATCAATCGTTAGATCCTTAGTCGGATACTGTTCCATTTTGTTCTCCTCTCAAATTCAATGCACCCAAAAGCCAATTAGGGCGCACAAACTCCACCTACTCAACTAATTAGCGAGCAGGAAACCTAAATAAATCAATGTTTCCACCATTAGGGCAGCGCCAATACAGGCACAGCATTAATTGCCGCCCTTAAAAGTTTTAGTCGGTTGCAGCGTTATCGACATTGACTCAGCTGCTTGTTGTTAGGGGCTTGAAGTATTAGCTCCCTCAATCACTATGCTAACCCCAATGCGCCTATATGGCCAGCATTTTTAGTTTGGAAAATTTACAAGCATCTAGCCACCAAAATTTACCCGCCCCTAGACACTCGAACATGGGCATAGCGGACCCGGCAAGGGGGCAGCTTAGCTGCTCCCTTGCCGGGGCCCAGCCTTAGTTAACAAGGTTTAATTGGTGTTGCCCTGATAGCCGCGCTTAAAGGCCAAGACCCACTCAGGCCAGTCCAAACGCTTGTGTTGCCAGCGCGCGTAGATCTCTCCGACCAACCAACACACGGTGCCAACCAGCCAAATGATCATCAGTTGTGGCCGGGTGTTCCACACCTCCCGGGCAGCGAAAAACAGGAACAGGCTCAAAACCAGAGGCCCGCCCGTGCGCATCCTTGTAAATAACCGTTCCATCATGTTCACCTCTAGACGCCTGCTTTGTCTGCGGCCACAGAACACTGGCGCAGCCAAGGCAGTAGGGATGGGTGTATGCACAACCACTCTGTAGCCGCGCACACATTCATTAAACACCCAACCAAGTGACGGGCGCCATAGAAATTTAGTCAACATTTAAACGGCGTGTGCCCCAAGGCCAAGCCTTGGGGCACATCACCAAACAAAATCACCAACTAGCCTCGCCAGCTACTGCACAAACGTGCACCGCTGCGCAAACGTGCACCACTGCGCAGCGCCCACGAAGCAGCTAAACCTAGAGCGGCCAAGCTGCGCCGTCGTCGTAGGCGAAACTAGATACTAAAACGCAACTTACACGTGCGGCTGACGCTGCGCCCACACCACCGGCTCTACGCGGTGACCGGTGTAGAAGGGGGTATCTACGCGCACGTGCAAACGCGCCTCGGTGTAACGCTGGGCGTGCATAACCCCCTCAAGGCGATCAAGGCCGTCAGCCTCAAAAGCCAGCACCCACTCATAGTCGCTCATACCGAAAGCACTCAAAGTCGAGCCCTTAACATCTGGATACTGAGCAAAACCATTACGGCCGTGATCAGCCATAATGCGTGAACGCTCAGCCGCATCGAGCAGATACCAGTCATAGGAGCGCACGAAGGGGTACACCATGATCCACTCGCGCGGCACCACACCCCCAAAGCAGGCGGGAATGTGGCGGCGGTTGAACTCGGCCGGAGTGTGCAGACCCATGCAGCTCCACACCGGCTCCAGGTAACGCCCCAGCGCACTGGCGCGCAGACGCTGGTAGGCATCCTGTAGCGCCTTGGGGTCGTCGTTAAGCCACCAAATCAGCAGGTCAGCCCCAGCCCTAAAACCGGCCAAGTCATACCAGCCGCGCGTGGAGGCGCCTGAGCCGGCCACATACTGCACCGACTCGTACACCAGGGCCTCACGGACGGCGTCGTCGGCAGGTAGTGGGGTGGCCAGCTTCCAAACCGTGTACAGGGCGTAGTGCTGCTTGTTGTTTACCTCGTCAAAGTCCACGGTGGCGACGTCGCGCGGATCGTGGCGGCTGACAGTGTCTGGATGCCCATGCGGGTGAGTTTTAGCCATAGCTTTCTCCTTTGGCTGTGTGGTTACCTTAGGGTCTTTAGGGTCCTGCGCCTGGCCTGGGTGGCAGTTTTTAGTCTCGACGCCGTGGCTCGCCTCAGCCGGGCAAGCGGCGGCCTGGTTACGGTTTTGCGTCTCTGCAGCCAGTTTGGCCAGGTATTTCTTGCCAACCTTGGGGTGGCCCTGCGGCAAGGGCAGCACCTGTCCTTCCTTAACCAGCTTATGGGCCTGCTTCTTGGTTAGCGGGCGACCATCCCAATCCTTAGCGTTGGCACTGATTTGCGCTTTACGCTCTTTCTTAGCGGCTTTTTTGGCAGCTTTCTTAGCTTTTTTCTGGCTGCGCTCAAGCTCCTGCTCGGCGCTAAGCTCCTTAGCTTTCCCCATGTTCAACTCCTAAAACTGTTAAATGCGGACGCTGAGGCGAAACGGTCCGGACCAGGGCGGACCGGGGTGGCCCCGCTACGACAGCATTGAGGCGGGCATACAGTATGGAACGGGCCAGTGCCGGTGGTGTTAACAATTTCGTAGCTTTCGCCACGAGCGTGCGCGGCGCGCTCCTCCATAATGTCCACCAGGGAGGACACAAACTCTGGGTCTTCGCTGACAGTGTCTGCGCGCTCATAGCCCAAGCCCAGTTCAGCGGCAGTTTGGGCGGCTTCAGTATCTAGATCGTAGACCACTTCCATATGGTCAGTGATGAAACCAATGGGAGCCACCACCACTGCCTGAATCTGGTCTCTATCAAGCTGAGCCAGCACGTCATTAATGTCGCTTTCAAGCCACTTGGCGTGCGGCGGGCCAGAACGCGAGCAGTAAGCCAGATCCGCGTTCACCTGCTTAACTCCCAGCGCCCACTCCAAAGCTGGCTGTAAAGCCTCAATCAAAGCCTGGTGCTGGGCCACATAACTAATCTCGTTAGCCAGGCGAGGGAAACGCTCCAGCTCCTCGGCGCTAGGGGCACTACCGGCCTCCATAGCCAGCGGGATCGAGTGGGTTACATACAGCAGCTTGATTTGCTGCGGCTTAAAGCCCTGCTCAGCTAGCTTGGCGTAAGCCACCTGGATGGAACGTACCTGGGCGTTAAACATGCCGTCAGTGTTGTAGTAAGGACGCACCTTATCCACGGTCAAAACCCCGGGGGCGTAAGTATCCTCTAACTCCACCAGGGCGGCTGCAATATCCTCACGGTACTGGCGACACCCCGAGTAGGAAGCATAAGCAGAGGTGGGCAGAGCCAAGATGCGGCGCGCGCCGGCGTCGGCCAATTCCCGTAGGCCCTCACTAACGAAAGGATGCCAGTTACGGTTACCCCAACCCAAGGCAATGTCACAGCCGCGCCGATCCAGCTCACGCCGCAGGTGGCCCAGCAGGCGACGGTTGCATTCATTAATGGGTGAAACCCCGCCAAAAAGCTTATAGTGCTCACTTACCTGCAGCAGGCGTTCATCAGGCACACCGCGCCCGCGCGTAGCGTTACGCATAAACGGCAGTACGTCCTCGGGCCCATTAGGTCCGCCGTAGGACAGCAGCATGATCGCGTCATAGGGCGCAAGTGAAGACATTTCTCTCCTTATTAGACACTGTCAAAGTGTCGCTTGGGCTAGCATCCATGCCTAACACTAGCTGCAAAGCCTCCAAGTATGCGTCCTGTTGTCCACTTTCGCCCGCTTTGCGGGCCATAACGGTGGGATTATGGATCAAACGTGCCGCCAAATGACGCAGTGCGCGGGTGGCGTCGTCGGCGCTAATGCACCCATCCACAGGGCGCAGCCGGGAGATCTCCTCCCCCACCACCTCATCCACATGGTCACGCAGGCGCCGCACCACCGGATCCATAGAGCGCGCCCCCAAGCTGCGCTCAAATACCTCCACTTCGCGGGCCACAATCTCGCGGGCCGCACGCACCTGTTCACCGTGCGCCTGGGGCACTGCGCGCTGCACGCTAAGCAGGTCAATGTAGCTGATGCCAGCTAGGTCAGCTACCGCCGCCTCCACGTCACGTTGCAACGCCAAATCCAAGATCACCAGTGGGGTTTTAACCCGCTGCACAATCTCGCGGGTGAGCACCGGGCTACCCAAGCCGCGACAAGTAACCACCAGGTCTGCCGCGTCAAGCGCCTGCGCTAGCCGCGCCTCATCAACCCAGCCGATTCCACGTCCCTGCGCAAACAGCTGGGCGCGCTCGGAGCGCGAATACACCCGCACATTAGTGGCCCCCAGCTCGCGCAGGGCTGTGACCGTGGCACCCGCATAGGCGCCGGTGCCCACCAGCACAACCTGGGCTTCTTTAAGCGGGCGCAGTTTAGCGTCCTGTAAAGCTTGGGCGGCCAAATCCAGGCCCACCGCCACCACCGAGCGGCCCGAAGAAGCCAAGCCGGTTTGCGTGGCCACCAACCGACTGGTGCGTGAGGCGTGCTCAAGGGCGCGCCCCAAATCGCAGCTAAGAGTGTCTTCCTCCCAGGCCGCATGGAAGGCACGGCGCAGCTGGCCAGCAATTTCGCGCTCCCCCACCACCATGGATTCCAGCCCGGCGGCGGTGGCAAATAGGTCTAGGTGGGCTTGGTGCCCGGCCAGGTGGCGCAAATGCACCTGCTCAAGGGGTAGTTCAGTACAGTGAGCCAGCACCGCGCGCACGTCGTCGGCAACAGCAGGGGCGGAGTCGACAGGGGCGCCTTCAGAGCCAGCGCAGGCGGAACCGGGGCAAGCTGAGCCAGCGCGGGCGGCGTCGGAGCCAGACTGACCAGAGCTAGCCAACCTGCTTGGGGCGTCAACCAGGATTGCCAGGCGGTTGCAGGTACGTACCACCACGGCGCCGCGCAGGTAGGGCAGCGCGCGCATGAGTTTGGGGCCCAGGTTGTCTACCCGACTGAGTCGGGCAACCTCATCCAGGCTTTGATAACGATGATCGGCGGAGAGTAGATGAATAGTCACAGCGAGTGCTATTCAAGCACCTATCGGCCCGCCACACACACTTATCTCGCGATTTGCGCAAAACTATTTTTATGCCACCACGACAGTTAACTCTAGAGCGTCGGTTTTCCCTGCAACCGCAAGGTTTTTTAAGTGTCGAAGTGTCATTTTAAATAAATAAAGACGCGGCGTCATAAAAGCGGTTAGGTGAGCATAACTGCCACTAATGCGGTATTTGAAAACGTGAATATTATTTAAATTATCTATGGCTAGAATTAATAAACGATGAATGCTTTGCCGCCACCCCACTCGCCCCAGCCCGCCCTCTTGGCTGCACTTAATGGGCAACGCCCCGCCCGCACCCCGGTGTGGTTTATGCGCCAGGCCGGGCGCTCTCTGCCTGAGTATCGCCAGCTGCGCGCCCAGGTGAATCTGCCCATGCTTGAGGCTTGCCTGAATCCGCAGGTGGTTGCACAGGCAACGCTTCAGCCGGTGCGCCGTCACGGGGTGGATGCGGCTATTTTCTTCTCAGACATCATGGTGCCACTGCGCCTGGCAGGGGTGGATGTGGAGATCAAACCGCAGGTGGGGCCGGTTTTATCGACTCCAATCCGCACGCGCGACGACGTTGAGCGCCTACTTGGGTGCGGTTTTGGCCAGGGCACTTGGGCCAGTCACGACGGCGCCACTCACCAGGGCGCTGAGGGCGTGGCCGCCCTGCGTGAGGCTATTGCCCTGATTTTGAGCGAGCTGGGCACGCCCACGCAGGCGCCGCAACCAGGGGCGCTGCAGCCGCTAGCCGAAGCGCAGACAAAAACGCAGGCACCGCAGCCGCTAGCTAAGGCGCAACCGGCGAGCCCGACGCAACCAGCAGACCCAGCCCAGGCACAAGCGACGGGCTGGACTCCACTGATTGGCTTTGGGGGCGCGCCTTTCACCCTGGCCGCTTACCTGGTTGAGGGCAAGCCCAGCCGCGACCACCTAGCCGCGCGTTCTCTAATGCACGCCGACCCACCCACTTGGGACCTGCTAATGCGCTGGTGCGCGCAGGTCACGGGCGATTTCATAGCATTGCAAATTAGCTGTGGCGCCTCGGCGGCGCAGCTGTTTGACTCTTGGGCCGGTTCACTTAGCCCCACCGACTACCGCGAGCGCGTGGCCCCATACTCGGCTCTAGCTATTGCGCGGGCGCGCGAGGCGATCAGCCCAACTACCGGCAAAGCAGCGCCACTGATTCACTTTGCTACTGGCAGTGCGCGCCTATTGCCGCAGATGCTGGCGGCGGGGGCGCAGGCTGTGGGGGTTGATGACCGCACTGAGTTGGATTGGGCGATTGACCAGCTTGGGGGCAGCTGCCCAGTGCAGGGCAATTTGAACCCGGCTTTGCTGACGGCGCCATGGCCGGTGATTGAGCAGGCCATTGTTGAGTGTTTGCGTGCGGGGCGCCAGGCGCCGGGGCATGTGTTTAACCTGGGGCACGGGGTGCCGCCAACTACTGACCCAGCTGTGTTAACGCGAATCGTCGAATTCGTTCATAAGGAAAGCTTATGAATCTGGATGCTAAAAACAGTTCCGCCCCGGCCACTCCGGTCGTTTCTCACCCAAACCCGCTTAGTGACCTGCCCGATGAGGTAGATGCCCTAGTGATTGGCGGAGGGATCGCCGGCCTGTCTGCCGCCTGGCAGCTAAGCCAGGATGGGCTCAAGCCGCTGCTGGTGGAGGCGCGCGGCTATCTGGGCGGACTGATTGCCCCCGGTTACATTGGCCCGGTCCAGGTGGATTTGGGCGCTGAGACTTTCGTTCCGCGCGGGGTGGAAACCGCCCAGATGGTGGCCGCTTTGGGGCTGGAGGCACTGGCCCCTAGCGGCGACGGCGCACGCCTGTTTTTACCCCCCAACCGCGCCAATGGTGAGAGTCGCTGGCGTCTGTGGCGGTTCTTGCGTGACGCCTACCTGGGTATTCCTGCTGACCCGAGCGCGGACGACGTCGTCGCCGTTTTGGGTGCTAAGGCTGCGCAACGTGCCGCCCAAGACCGCCACCTAGGCAGTGAGGTGGGCCAGGGCGCTGAGGGCGAGACTTTGGCGGGGTTTGTGGCCGCGCGCATGGGGCAGGCGGTGGTTGATCGTCTGGTGCGCCCGATAGTTGCCGGCATTTACACGTGTGATCCGGCCGATCTGGCCACTGACACGGTTACGCCGGGGCTGCGTCAGGCTACTCGTGAGCATGGCTGCCTGGCTGATGCGGTGGCTTTCCTGTTGGCGCGTTCGCGTAAAGCTACTGGTGGGCGCAGTGTTGATAAGTGCGTTCGTGGTGGCATGTTCCAGCTGACTGCGGCTTTGAGTCAGGCCATCACGACGGCGGGAGGCACTGTGCTCACTCGCGTTGGGGCCCAGCAGCTCATTGCTCCCGACGCCGCAGGCAACGCTGACACTGCAAGCGGCGCCGCTACCTGCGGTGCTAGTGGCGCCAGCAACGCGGCTTCCCACGACGCCAGCGACAGCTCCGGCTACTGGCAGGTGGTGCTGGCCCCTACCAAGCCGGGCCCGACTCCTTCGAGCGAGCCGGTCCCTGCCGGCGCGCCGCGTACTTTGCGCACTAAGCGCCTGGTGGTGGCTTGTTCGGCGCGCCCAGCCTTGCGGCTGCTGGCCAGCGCAAACTTGGCGGCCTTAGACACTGACATCACTATCCCGGTGGGCGCGCCCATTGCGCGCTACTCACTGCTGGTTGATAGCCCTGAGCTGGACGCCGCCCCGGTGGGTCAGGGCCTGCTGGTGGCCCCGGCGTCGCCCGCAAGCTGCGCCGACACCCAGGCCAAGCCAGACCAGTCCACCCCCGACACCCAGGCCGCCTCAGAACCATGCGCCGACACCCAGCCCGGCGCCGTCGAGCCCAGCGACCAGGGAAGCCCAACCCAGCCCGGCGCCGTCGAGAGCCCCGTGGGAGCCAAGGCCCTGTCGCATTTAAACGTTAAGTGGCCCTGGATCGCCCAGGCTTTGGCGCCACACCAGCATTTATTGCGCCTGTCGTATGGGCGTTTGGGGCAAAGTGAGCCGCAGGTAAGCCTGGAGCAAGCCCTAGCTGACGTGCGGGTTTTGACGGGCGTAACTATTCGCCCTGAGCAGGTAAGCGAGCACAAGCTGGTGCGTTGGAATGGCACTTTGCCGCCACTGCCGCCCAGCTACCGCGCGCGCATTGCGGCTTTTATGAGCCAGGTT